>SDBV01003613.1_pt1 | contig 22660 bp, 47 predicted proteins | sample 2277081 | NCBI WGS metagenome assembly SDBV01 (sample SAMN10402039, study PRJNA504765) | marine sediment metagenome | isolation source: marine sediment core GS10_PC15, 223 cmbsf | place: Arctic Ocean: Southern Knipovich Ridge | collected 2010 | reverse complement strand
ACCCCCACTAGATTTTTGCTCTTCAATGACTTTAGAATAAGCGTAATTAAATCTGAAAGTGAAGTTATTTATAGATAAATTATTAAAAGAAACATTAAAATCATAGTTATCATCACAATCACATATATAATAATTGGTCTGGTTCTTTGTGCAGTTGTTTAGGATTGTGTATTCTCCTTCATCTATCCAGTCTATTGCAGTAATGTTTACTCTTAATTTATCACATTCATTGAAGTGATAAACCCAAGTTCCTCCACCATATAATACATCACTTGAAGCAATTATTAAAGGTAAACATAAGATAAACATTATTATTAAGATTGTTTTTTTCATTGGTTTCATCTCCATTGGTTTTAAAAAATAAAAAAAAGTTCCAATTAAGGAACAAATGTCATGTCGAATATGTATGTTGCTGGTTCTAGTGCTATATCTGTTGCTACATAAATTACTCCATAGACTATCTCTTCTACAGGTATTGTCAAGCCAGGTAGTGTTAACTTATTATCTACATAACCACCTAAGCTATGAAAACTGTTTCCACCATGATTGATTACTAGTGGGCTTGGGTATGTTATATCACTATACTCTACATTTGCATACCAATCATTCCAGTCTATATTGTTTGCCATCCATACTAGATAGTCTGTTTCACAATCTCCTACTCCAGTCATATCTCCTTGTTCCTTAAAGCAATAGTTTATATCTTCTGTTACTGCTATTGCTATTCCAACTGCATCTGGACTTATTGCTATCTCGAAGTCTCCTGTTATGTCCATGTCTGCCCTGTTGGTTATCTTAACCAATACAAAGTCGTCTTCTCCATTATATGTTATATCCAATTCAAACTCTGTTTCTTCTAATAATATCGCTGTATCTGTTGTCATTTCTGCATCTACTGTATTGCTTAGGTAATTTACCAATACGGCACTTACTCCTACTACCAATAGGCTTAACAACACTATGGGTAAAATCCATTTTTTATTCATTTTGTTTCCCTCCATTTGTCTTTCCTTATTAAAGGATTGTTAAAACAACTCCTCGTATGATTCAAGTGCCTTCTTTGGATTGCTTTCTAAATAAACATTAGTAGTTGAGATATTACTATGGCCCATCAAAGTCTTTATATGATGTATTGGCATACCTTGATTTGCTGATTGAGTTCCAAAACCATGTCTAAGTGAATGGAAGTGTAACTTAGGGTTCTTCTTCAATATCCCTGCCCTCTTTGCTGCTGTCTTGAAGGCCCTCTGCATACTTCTTCTGGCAGAAGGGATATTCTTATAGGTCTTGTTTAATGGTAGAAACTTTAACATATATTCTTTGAAACCTTTTGGTAATGGTACAACTCTATCCACTCTTCCTTTACCACCCCTAACTATGATCTTCTTTTCTTTTAGATGTACCCTATCTTCTGTTAGGGCCTCTATTATAGAATCATCTTTTCTGTAACCACCTACAACCTCGCTTAGTCTAAGTCCTGAACCAAAGCCTAACAAGAAAGCTATCTTAAATATTTTCTTATGTGTTTTCCTTATTAGCTTGGAGAAATCCTCTGGAGAAATTGCGGTTATTAGGATTTTTACCATTTTATCTTATACATTACGACACTTAGCTACTATATAAACTTTGTGTTTTTATACACCTTAGGAAAGTTATACGACTATTCCTTTTCACCATTCCCTCAATAATAACATCAATAAAAAACCCATAACTATCATAAAAGTCAATCCTGATATGATCGCACCATAAAAAAAAGACTTTGGCATATACTTTATTATTAAATCTCCCTGTTCTCCTTTAAGGTCTATTAAAGTTAATACTTTCCATCTTTGAAGTTCTTTTTCCTTTCCGTTTATCTTAGCGGTCCAACCTGGAAACATAGCATATTTCTCAGATAGAATCATTGTTCCAACTTCACCGTTTAATTCTATGATTACTTTATTAGGGGAATAATAAGTTATTGGCATAGCTGTATCATTCATAAATGCCCTTGGTAAACTCTTTTCATTTAGATAAAGGTAAGTATCATTCAACTCTTCCCCTACATATTTTATACAAGTATCGCATTTTTCAAACCTATCTATAAATTTCAATCCAGAAACATTAAGTTCTTTGTCGGAATATATATACTTTGTATTCAATACACTCAAATGATCTATTATGCTTGAGTTAAATCCAGTAAGTAAAAAAATCCAATAATCCATTACCCATACATTGAATGTTCCCTCTAAACTTTGTATTCCTAAAGGTGTTCCATATAAAGAACTTGTTGTACCACCTGGTTCTCTTCTGTTGAAATTATAAACCCTAAATAATTCTTTATCTTCTTTGAGGTATTGGAATAACTGGTTTTCTTCTATCAAATCTTCGTTTATATTGAATGTATTATGCCTATTTTGGAAATTATTTCTTACATCAACATATCCAATATCTATAAATAATATAATAATCAAAAACCAATAGGCATATTTCTTCTTAAAGAAATTAGATGCTCCCTTTCCAGCCAAGTATGCACAGCAGAATGGTACTAAGTAAAGTATTCTTCCTATGTGTTTCTGCTTGTTGAATCCAGGATAGAATTTTGATAGAGAATAAAATGTAAAAAGGTTTGATGCTATCAAAAACAATATTAAAATAGCTATGCTAAAAAATAGTACATTCTTATCTTTTGGTGTCTTAAATGCCAACAATACTAAAATAAAACCAATGATTCCTATAGATATTTGTGAAAAGCTGCCCCCATTTACACTCTTTGTAGTCATTAATAAGAATGGTTTCGCAATGTCTTTAAGGTTATCAATCTCTAGGTAAGAACCCCTTAAATAATCAAAATCAGAGTATTGAACATTGCTGTATCTTCCAAACTCTATCAATGGAAATAATTTTATTGAAACTAATCCTAATAAGATAATTATGCTGATTAATCCAATAATCATTATCTTCTTTATGTTTTCTTTTTTTATGTTGAAGATGAAATATAATGATATTAATAAAGTGGTGTAGATAAAAATTTGTAGATTACCTGCATGGAACTGAACTGCAAAGACTAATCCTAACAGCATAGCGTATCTTATGTATTTATCTGATTTTAAGCTCTTTACACAAAGCAAGAATATCAATGGAATCCATATATAAGAACTGATCCATTCGCTGCCGAACTGAAACAGATGCTCTAAGAAAAATGCGTTCATCACAAATACCATAGAGGATATTACTGCAAACTTTGGCTTTAGGTTTAAGTTTATAGCAAGATAATACATAAAAACTGCACCTAGTATGAATTGTATTAAAGTTTCTAGGTAGATAGATAGAGTTAAATCACTAATGAACATATACAGAAATGTAGGTATGTTAAAGATTGTATTTGCAGGAGCAGCAAAGAATGGCTCTCCACCAGAATAGTAAGGTATCCATAATGGAAACTGCTTGTGTTCAAAGATTGATTCCTTTATGAAAGTATGATGTGGCACATACCATCCACAGGTACATCTAGGTACTTCTTTGAAGTTAAATGATACGTTCAGAAACCAGAAAATTAGGATTATGGTTAATAAGATTATTAAGTATTTAGTTTTTTCTTTCATCCTCAAATACCAATATATTCCACCTTATTAGGAATCTTTTTTTGTAGATTACCTTTCCAAAATCCTTGAAGTGATACTCCAATGCTCTAGGTGTTATTGCCCAAAGATGTTCCTTGTTCCAACTAAGTCTTGGTATTAAGCTAAACCAGGGTTCTGATGGAACAGATACTATTATCCTCTTCCTTGCAACTCTTTTCAATTCTTTTATAGCATCTATTGGATTATATAAATGTTCTAATACCTCTAAGCAAGAAACAGTATCAAAACTTTTATCTTTATAAGTAAGTTTTTCTATATCTTGCTTTTCTATTCCGTTTTCTTTAGGATTCAAATCAGAACATACATCAAACAAATATCTTTTCCATTCACACGCTATGTCCAAAGATTTACCTATTACAAACTTCTTAATTCTTAAATATCTTACATCAGACATTAATTTTCTTATTGCTTGAACTATCTTCTTATTTATTTTCATCTGTTTTTCTCTTTACTAACTTAAAAAAATACTTTCAATCCAGCTTTTATCAATCTATATTGATTGTTTAGGCTTAGTTTTCTAAAGGCCCTTATTCTTTTTAACAAGTAACTTGACCTCAAATAGAATTTTCTAAATGATATATCAACTGTCTTTTCTATCTCTTCTTTTGTTCTTCCATTAGGAACATAAACAGCTTCGTTCCATGCAGTATATTTTGAGTAGTCCTCTGTTAGTATCTTTCCATTCTTCTTGCATAAATCATATAATAAATTACCTGGAAAGGGTGTTGTTTTCTGCCATTGTGCATAATCTGGATTTATCTCTATAGCAAACTTTAGAGTTTGAAATGACTCTTCTTTTGTTTCTGTTGGTATAGCCAACATAAATGAAGCCATTGTTTCAATCTTTGCTTCCCTTGTAAGCTTAAATGCTTTTCTTATCTGCTCTAAAGTTATGTCTTTCTGTAGTATATCCAAGAGCCTTTGCACTCCAGATTCAACACCATAAAATATTTGATAACATCCAGCTTTATTCATAATATCCAACAATTCTTTATCAACTAAATTAACTCTTGTAAAGCAAGTCCATTGTATATTGGTCTTTTCCCTTATCATTAATTTGCATAACTCTATGACTTTCTTTCTGTTTATAGTGAATGTCTCATCATAAAACTGCAACCCATCAACTCCGTATGTATCTCTTAGCTGCTCTATTTCTTCTAATATGTTTTCTGGACTTCTGAATCTATTAGTCCTCCCAAAAGTATCGTGAGAACTGCAATAAGCACATCTAAATGGACAACCTCTTGAAGCCATAATATTCAGACTTCTTTTTCCTCTTAGATTTGCTGAAGCATAATATCTATTCATTGGAAATAAATGTCTTGCAGGGAATGGCAAAACATCCAAGTCTTTGATTAACTCTCTTTCTTTATTTTTTATTATCTTCTCTTTAGATTTCCAGACTAACCCATTAATCTTCTCAAAATTATCTTCTCCTTTTTCTAACTTTTCAATTAATTCTCCTATTGTTATCTCTCCTTCTCCAAATACCACAAAGTCTATCTCTTTTGGTTTTATAACTTCTTCTGGAAATAAAGTAGCATTGACACCACCTAAAACTATATTAATGTTATCATCTATTTTTTTGGCAATTCCTGCAACTTCTATCACTCTATTAGATATTGTGCAGAATGAAGTCATACAAATTACATTTGGTTTTATTCTTTTTATTTTAAAGTAAATATCTTCAAATGTATAGTTCATTGCTTCGCTGTCTATTACAGATACTTTATGCCCTTTGCTTTCAATATAGGATGCAATGTAGGCCAATCCTAATGGTGGATACAAAGTTCCAACATCACTTAGTTTTCCATATCTCTCATTCTGTGTTAGCGGTGGTACAATCATTAATACTTTCATTTTTTCATCCTAAAAAATCTTCTATCAAAACAGGCAATAGCTAGTGAAATAAGATAAACTCCAAATAAGAAATACTGGTTTAACGTAAAGAAATAAAGATTTATATCTTTAACCCTATAATTTATAAGAATTGATACTGTAACTATTATTATTAAAATTACACAAAAAACCATCCAAGCTAATAAGAACTTTCCAAAATAACCATTTCCATAAACTCTTTTATATTCTTCACAACTATCAACATATAATTGATTAAACATTTCTTAATTCCTCATTGAATTTTTGATATAATTTCTCTAATAAGTACATAACCTTTCTCCTTTTAAAAGATATAATTATAGATTTGTAGATAAATATTGGATTGATTATAATTATTTGCAGAATTTTGTAAAGATAATATGGATTTTTAAGAAATGAAAGGATTATTAACATATTATTTTTGATGAAAAATTTATTCTGTAACTTTGACCTGATTCTTACAAGCTCTTTGGATTTCAATGTAATCTCCATAAGTGGCCTATCTGACTGTTTGTTGGTCCATCTTTCTCCAAAGACAATATTTTTATCTATTAACCAGTCATTTTCTATAGACATACTATATAATTCAGAGCCAGGATAAGGTACTAATATTAAAAATGTAACACCTCCTGGTGCTTTTTTAGCAATTTTAAATGTATCTTTTATATCCCCCATAGTTTCTTCTGGATTACCTAATATAAAAGAAGCGTATGTTCTTATCTTTAATTTTTTTAGATTATCAAACGATTTAACTATCATGTCTGTGTCTATTCCCTTTTTTAATATTTTTAATATTTTATTTGAACCTGATTCGCACCCAATATCAATCTGGACACATCCTGCATTTTTCATAATTTCTAGGATATTGAAATCTTGTGCTATATTTGCCCTTGTTTGGCATCCCCAAATTATACCACTTATCTTAGAACAGAACTCTTTTAACCAATCTAAATCTGTAGCAAAAGTATCATCCATAAAATAAACCCCTTTTATATTATATTCTTCTTTTAAGTAATTTATTTCTTTTATTACATTAGCAACAGTTCTTCTCCTTATATTGCTTCCATGTATAATTTTACTTGCACAAAAAATACATTGATATGGACAACCCCTAGAAGAATATATTGTTGTAATCCCTTCACAAAACTTTCCTCTCAACATACCAGGTGGTGAAAGATACCACCTAAAATTCTTTAATAATGATCTATCTATTATTGGTAACTTATCTAAGTTCTCTATTAATTCTCTAGGTTTATTTTCAATGAATTTATTTTCTTTAATATAACATACTCCATCAATATCTTTTAAATTTAACTTTTTATTGAATTTATTACAAATTTCCAATAATGTTAATTCTCCTTCACCATAAATTATAAAATCTAAGTTATTTTCTCTTAGAGTTCTTTCCTTTAACGCAGTAGTATGAACCCCACCCCAAAAGAAGTAGCTATTTGGAAGTTCATTTTTTAATTTCCTGTTAAATCTTTTTGTGATCATATAGGAAGTTGTCATTACACTAAACCCAATAAATTCTGGATTAAATTCTTTTATCTCATCAATTACTTTTATACTTTCTTTTATATTAATATCAAATACCTTAACATTATATCCATTCTCTTTTAATACAGTTCCAATAGATAACAGACCTAACGGTGGAACTGGAGTAAAATCTTCTTTTACGTTTATTAATGCTACTTTAGGTTTCATCTTTTTTACCTTTAAACAATTTATCCCAATTCCATGCTATGAACATAACTAACAAAGAACCTAATACAATTATCCACTTCCAAGTCGCATTCATCTTATTCTTTCTTTTCACCTCGAAGATGTATTAAGACATAATACACCAATATCCTATTATGGATATTATTTGTAACATAAATAAAGCATAAAAACAATATAAAATCTTATCTTCTTGTTTCATTTCAAATACCTCCAACTCTTCTATGACGTATTAGTTCTTGCTATGTAATCCATATCTTTTAGGTTGTTTTCTATTTTTAATTAGATGTAAGTTTCTGTGACATTTTGCACACAAAGTAATCCCTTCATCTTTTTCATAGTTTGTATGATGGAAATGCAAGTCTTCAGTAGAACCACAAGCAAGACATATATTACCTCTTAAGTTCTTGTTATTTGCTCTCCATTTAGCTCTTAGTTTCTCTGGATTTTTTTCATAATATTTCTTTTGTGATATTTCTTGTTTACCTGATTTTTGATATTTTCCCCTATACTTTTTCATATATTCTTTATTCTTGAGTCTCCATTGTTTTCTCTTTTCTCTATTCTTCCTATTATATGCTTTATGGTATCTCTTTGCTTCTTCTTTATTGAGCTGTTAAGTCTGTTGGATATAAAACCATAAAAAAATTAACTTACTGTTCTTCTTTTAAAATCCCCTCTCCAAATAATTGTGTTTTAAGATTATCAATTGCTTCTTTTAAGGGTTCTAACATTTCTTTTTTGATTCTAATATTGGTATTGTTTTTCTCAAAAATTTCGTTTAACTCGTTTATAGTTGATTTTCCTGAATCATAAGTTTCAGTTAATTCTTTAAGTTTTTTTATCATTTTTATTTTATCTTCATTTTCCATTTTAACCCCCTTATATATACTCATAAATTGTAACTTCCCAACCAATTCCACTAATTACGCTGATATAGTATTTACCATCTGGAAGGTCTCTTAGGATTGTTTCTCCATAACCTTCTTTTCCAGCTTCTCCACTAATTCTTAAGCCTTTAATGAATAATTCTGTATTCAACATATCATCACCATCTTCACTTTGAAGTTCAATACTAGAATAACTACCAACTACACTACTATCCGTTCTGGCAACAATCTTTACTTTACTGCTAGTTATTTCAAAAGATTCTGTGTCACTATTCCCTTTTCCCTTAAGAGTTATTAGTTCTTTATAGCCTTCCTCTTTCTTGGGTACATTTTGTTTTGGTTCTTCAATTATATCCTCAACTATTTTATCTTCTATATTTTCTAAATATTCATCTACTGCTTGTTCTGCTGATTTTGTAGGTTCAGAAGTTTTTGTTACTTCTGGGGTAGGTGTTGTTTCACAACCAACTAACACTAAAACTAGAACCAATATACCGATTAAAATTATTTTCTTCATTTCAATCCTTCTCAATAATCAATTTATTTTTTCTTTGGTAAAACAGAAAATTTAATTCTATTAACTACTTGTTCAGATAATTTCCCTTGAAGTTTCCCACTTACAATTTTAAACATACCTACCCCTATTTTTCCCTCTCCACTTTTCTCTAAAACAACAGCCAAGTCAAATTTTATTTTTTTATCCTCTCCCCCTTCATAAGTCGAAAAACTATGGGTTTTACTGTCCTCAGTAGATTCTTCTACTGCTTCAGTTACATCTTTTAATATTGTCTTTATAAATTCCTTAACTTTCATTTTAATCCTTCTCAATAATTAACTTACCTTTTTTAACTTCAGCTTCTAGTTCTTCATTACCTTCCCAACCTAGTTTTTCAATTAATTTGGAAGGCACCACTATAACATATTTTGAGTACTCTTTATCTCCTATCCTCTTAGAAAGCTGTTTTTGTAGGTACATAGTAAATAGTAGGTACCTACTTATATTTAAATATTTCGGTACCGTAGAATATAAATTAATTATATTTCAATTTTTGTAATAATTCGGGTGTTATTTCTCCCATTTCATCACAAGCTTTTGTTAGTTCATCATGAATAGAATGTTTACAATAAAATGTTTTTATTACCGTTCCTTGTTCTTTTGCTTCTTTTATTGCAGGTACAAAATCACTATCTCCTGCAATGAGTATTGCTTTTTGAATAGTTCTATTTATACTCAATTTTACTAAATCTATTGCAAAATATGTATCTACTCTTTTTTGAATAAATAAAGTAGGTGTTTTTTTAACTAACCTACCTGACCTAAGTTCAACTCTATCTCCCTTAGCTATATTATGAATATATTTATCATATTTAGACTTCCTTAATTTTTCATCTGCTGTTGGTGGGTTTCCTTGATAGGGTGGACAATGATAAATATATGTCCTATAATGTTGTTCACCCGCAAGAATTAAGTTAGAAGGCATTTTATTAAAATCAATTTTAAGATTTCCGTTTCTTGAAGTTATTTTATTCAAATAACCCATATCCACAAAGATTGCAACTTTATCCATACATTATCACCTTCATTTAAAATTAAGAATTATTACTTACTCACGTCCAAGTGGAACAACGTGAGTGCTTATTACATATGTAAATAATAAACAACTCTATATAAGTCTTTCTATTATTTTAGGTACCTACTCCTTTATAAGCTTTTCGGTACCCCATTATATATGTTGTGATAATATGTTTTCGGTACCGAAGTATTTATATACTTTCGGTACCTACTATATTATAGAATGAAACAAACAAAAACAAAATGTCCATACTGCAAATCAGAGCAGATAGTTAAGAGGGGTTTAAGCCCTACACAAAACAGAGGAAAACAACAGAGGTATTTATGCAAATCCTGTAAGAGAACATTTATCCAAGACTTAGGGTTTTGGAAGATGAAGAATAGCGAAGCAAAGGTAACCTCTGCAATAGACCTTTATTTCAGCAACTTATCAAGCAGAAAGGTAAGAAACCACTTTAGAAGGCATTTAGCCCATAATTCAAGCCACGTTACTGTTTTGGATTGGTGTAGGAAGTATGTCTTAAAAATCCAGAAGTATGTCGATACTTTACACCCTGAGTTATCAGGCAAAGTATATGCAGACGAAACAGAGATACCAAGAGGGTGTAATACTAGAAAGAAAGGGGGTGATAAATTCTGGTGTTCTGTTGATTGGGATACAAGATATATTAATGCTACACTATACAGCCCTAATCCTCAAAATATGGCTGATGGTGTGGAGTTTATGAATAGGATTAAAAAATCTAAATCAATTCCTAAATACATTCAGACAGACGCTTTAGGTCTATATCCAAAAGCATTTAATAAAGTCTTTGGACAGGGAAAAAGAAAATATAATTTGTTAACAGAACACATAGTTAACAATGTTCAAAAGACAGGAAAACACAACGTAAGAATAGAAACAGTCTTTATGAAGATTAAAGACAGGGTAGATGATTTTAGGGGATTGAAAGCTCTTTGGTCTGCTCCAATCTTAATGGCAGGGATTGTTTTACAGCATAACTATATCGAAGCACATACAACAACAGGAGTAGTGCCTTGTGAATTGGCAGGATTGAAGTTAGAAATAGGGGTTAATCGTTGGTTGGGGTTGATTAGGTTGGCTAGTAATGTATTATAGTTTAAACAAATCAATAATTTTATTGTATAACCACCGTTGCTTAAAAAGAAGTAATATTGATATTATAATTACTGTTGAAATAAGGGAAAACAATGGAACATCAATCTCTGGTCTTAAAATAAAAGGTAATAAAAACAACATCAATTTCATAATAATATAAGTTAAAGCAAATATCAATAATATGAAGGATAATGAGGCAAATGTGCCTTTTACTAATTTCTTTATTTTAGGTGTGCTTTTTTGTTTACTTAAAGTTAAATCTAAATGTGATATTCTTAGATAGATAAAAAAAGTAATTAATGTAATAACTCCGACAATTACATCTAATAAATTATAAATATTAAAATTTCTTTTGTACTCAATGAAATAACCACCAACACCAGTAATCCAAACTACCATAATTATTTTTTCATAATGACGCATTATAAATCCTATTATTCTATTATTCCTATTTAAATCTTCCTTCTTTTTCAACCATTAAATCCCCTCTGCATTTAAAATTTAAGAGCTTTCGTATCCAGCAGACTTTACAGCTCATTCTTTATCCTTAAATGGCATTTCAAATACCCCCTTTAAAAGCCTGTCTTGCAGACTTAATAGCTTTAAATGGTGAAACTCTCACATAAACCATTGTTGTTGATATATCTGAATGACCTAATAATATCTGTATGTGTTCTAAAGGAACTCCTTGTTCGTAAATGAATGTCGAAAAACCATGCCTGAGACTGTGGAAGTGAACATCTGGTTTCTTCTTATATAATCCTGACCTCTCACAAGCTAGTTCAAATTCCTTCTGTAAGGCTCTTTTAGAGCAAGGAATAGGCAATAATGGTCTTATGAACCTTATCATCCCAACTTTCAGGCAATATAGTCACTCTGTCTTTATCTCCTTTGCCACCTCTAACTTGGATAGTTCTTTCTTTTAAGTTAATGTTCTCTGGTCTTAAAGCAATACACTCTGAGATTCTTAGACCTGACTCAAAGGCTAACATAATTCCCATTCTATGATGAAGTCCAGTAGTTTGTTTAAGTATCTCTACATATTCTTCAATAGTTACTGCTACTGGTGTTTTACTGCTTCTTTTCTTTTTTGCCTTCGGCTCTTTTTCTTTTTCCATAATCCTAATACCTCTGGTTTTTCTTCTATTAATACAACTAATAGGCAAGTTGTATCCTTACAAATTGTTACTTTCTTTCCTTTATAGTGTGCGAAATGACCTACGTTCTCTTTATTAGTTCTAACTCCACAAATACAACAATGTGTCTTTCTTAAATCAAATCCTATTCCTTTTGCTATTTCAGATGTATGTTCCTTCTTAAATAAAACTAATTTTAATTGTTCTTGTTTCATTTACCTACCTCATTCTCCTTATTTTGATTTTGGGTATTAAGCCATCTGTAAACATAAAACTCTCTTATAATACTTAAATCATAATAACCATCAAAAAACTTAAACATTTCATGCACATCCTTAAATCCATCTCTCCTTGCTAAATCTTGATTTTTAAATCCTCCCTGTTCAAAATCTACAAAAGGAATACTTTTTCCTTCTTCATCATTCATATAACCCATCTTCACTTTCTTAACTTCTGTTATTTCTGATTCTCCTAAGATTTTCTCGAAACTTCTTCTTGATTTACAATGTTCACAAGGGTACATATCTTCTTTCATTAATGATGATTTACCATTTCCACAATTCCTACAAAAACACAAATATCTAGTTCTTTGTTTCCAATATAACTTTACTGGTTCTCCTACTTTGAATCGTGGTGGTTTTGAGATAATCTTATTAGATTCTAAATCTATTTGTCCTTCGCTATATCCTTCACCGTCATAAGGTAATTGTTTCTTAATTATCTTCCAAGCTGGTCTAATGGTTTGTCTTTTCTCCCCACTAAGCAAAGCTGGTAAAATCTTTACAACCGAAAATGATATTGTTTTTGCCATCTTAATACTCTTATGCCTCCTTCTTAGTATTAGGATATGGATGGAACTTCTTTCTTTTCTTGTAATCATCTAACCATATCCAATTAATCTTCCAAAGTCCCAAGAAATCTAGGAACTTTAATAATGCAGTATCTTCTAATTTCCTTAAATCTAATACCAATATTTGTTTTTTCTTATTCATTCTTACCTCTTATGCTTGATTGGTGGTTTTGATGTATTAATAACTTGTTCTATGATTCAATTTCTTTTTCTTTGACTTTTTCCTTAAATCTCTAACTTCCAACATCACATATCCTTTTCCATCACAAACATCACAATCTTTTATTTCAAGATGTTCTTCTTTAGTATTATCACTTGCCCATTCTGCTGTATAACCATCTTGGTCACAAGCACTACAAACAAACTTCTTTTTCTTAACCATTTTTATTCCTCCTTAGCAAAATAGGTTACAACCTTATAATGCTTATTTGTTCGATATATTCTTGCTATTTGCCTACATAAGGACATCCTAGATATTGCACCTTTCTTTATCCTATCTGCTGAATGTGGTTGCCAATCTCTAAATCCTGATTTTTCTTCTACAACATATACCTTCTTAACCATTGTTTTTACCTCTTGTGCTTTTAATGTGGGAATCGTGAATTAAAGCTTTCTACAATGTTTACAAAGCCACATCCAACAATTCTCAACTATTGTTCCTTTATCTCCCTTAACTAATAAACAGAATTGTTTGAAGTCATTGAAACTTCCTTTCTTCTGTTCTTGAAACTCATAAGCCTTCTTCTCCCAACATATCCAACATTTGTTTCTCTCTCCTAATGCCATAATTCACCTCATTTCAGTATTACGTATTAAGCTTTTTCTTTAAGTAATTCTTCTTTCGCTTGTGCTAATGAAATCTTCTTTTCAAAAGCCCTATTATTAATATCAAATTGAGATATACCTGTCTGTTCTTCTTCTATCTGTTTCTTTTCTTCTTCTACAGCGTGTTCAATAGCGTGTTCGTAACACCAACCAATACCATCATCTCTAAACATCATGGCTTCTTTTTCACATTCCTCACATTTCTTTTGTTCCATCCTTCATTCACCTCTTCTTATTAATCAGTATCTCTACCGAATTTTACCAAAGAAACATATCCCCCTATAGGTAATTTATAAAGGAAACTGCTCATCCTTTCTGGAAACTTTGCTTTAGCATAACATATACAATCCCCTATCAAAAATAATATTCCAATCACACTTCCACTAACAATCCATATTAATTCATCCATTATTAATACCTCCATCTCGCATTAGCAGTATTTAGCTAATAAATAACCCTCATCTATAAAACAACTCATGCCCCCTGCTGCAACACCAGGATAGTTTGCATAATAGCAAACAACTTTATCATTACATTCTGTATATATCTTTAAATCATCTTTTCTTGGTTCACTATCAAATTCACTACAAGCACTTAATAAAACTAGGCTAATAAAAGCCACCATAATTAATATTTTTTTCATGTTCTTACCTCCTTAACTCACATATCCTCGCTTCTGAGTATTAAGGAGAAGATTAATTCTTCTCCCCTTGAATAACAACAACTAGATTACCTTCTGGATTCTTTGAATCATCCATTTCTATAGTTGCTTTACTGTCATTAACAAAATTGAACAACCATTCAGGTGTTTCAATCCAGTTGTTCTCACAAAATTCTTCTATATCTTTTTTTGTCCATTTCTTAAATTCCATTTTGTTACCTCCAATTCTATCTATGTAAATAATCATAACATTCTTGAGACTTACCCCATTTCTCTAATTTCTCAGGAGTCATTCTACTTACTTGAATGTTGATTTGTTCTAATTGTTCTTCTAAGTTCATTCCATATCACCTAAATAAATTTAGCATCTTTGACTTTTAATTCCCCATTTCTAATTCTGATGGCTTCTTTAAACATCTCAAGAGCTTGTTCTTTGTTCATCCCATTAACTTTTATTTCTTTCTTCATTCTATATCACAATCCTGTATTAATACTCTGGATCAATGCCAAAGTTTACTATTTGATTATGCTTTCTACAAGCCTTTCTGAACTTCTTGATCTGTTCAGGAGTCCAGTATTTTGCTTTAGCTTGTTTGTAGCCTCCATCCCAACAGCAATCATTAACCTTCACATTCCATACTTTAAGTAGGTCTAATTTCTGACAACATTCAACATAAGGTATCTTCCAGTTCACTATCATAAATACGCTAAGTTCTTTTGGTTTGTATCCTGCTTTAACAAACATTTCCATTACTTTCTTATGTGTTTTTTGTTGTGAGAAGTTGTAATCCCAAGCCCATCGTATCTTTATAAATCCTTTAGCTTTAAGGAGATTAGCTATTTCCTGATCCATTAATCTATAATCTAAACCACAAATAAACTCGTATTCTTTGAGTTCCTCTAAATTCCTTAAAGTATCCTTAGCATATGGATTAGCCAAAAAGTTCATATCTAATATTTGAATTTGTCTATCTAATGGAATCGGAGGATAATAATATTCTATTTCTTTAGGTTCATAACAAAATTGACATCCGTTAGGACATCCTTTTGTAAATTGTATTTGTTTCATCTTAATTCACAATTTGACTCTTATGTGAGTTTACTCACAAACTAACTTTTCACTTTTACAGTTATGGAAACATAAATAGGTATAACTATGACCTCGTTTACTTGTCCCATCTTCATTACACCATTCTTTACAAGCAGGATATTTTGAATCATCTAATACCTCTTGTTTAAAGCACAAAGGCAAATCATCAAAAAGAGTATGTTCCTTTACAATAGTTTTTTCAACTATTACTACAACTTCATCCCTTTTAGGGTGTTCTTTATGTTTGTGTTGATATTCTGGTTTAGGACATTGTCTCTCACCACATTCTTTGATGTTATCATACTCAAAATCACTTATTGTTTCACTTCTAACCTCTTTTGTGCAGTAAAAATCCATATTAGTCCCCCAATCATTAATCCATTTACTACCTGAATACCCCTTACTTAAACAATACTTTTGTGCTGTACCATTTGCATTACATCCACTCAATACAACTAAGCTTAATAAACCCAAACATAAAACCATTATTTTCTTATTCATTGTAAGCACCTCCATGCTTAATACGTTAGTTTACCCTTTTGTGAGTTTAATATACAAATTGTTACAAGACCTTATACAATCTGTTCTATCAAACTCTAATACTGGTGCTTTTGAATACATATCCATTCCAATGTTTGTTCCTATGAAATTCTTTTTACTACATGAGTAAACACAACTTTCATAGATGTCCTCTTCTTTTTGTATCTGATGTGTAGTCCAGCTTAACACATTAGATAACACTATCATAAACATCATTGCCCCAAAGAACCAAAGAATTAATATAGTCCACATCTTATGGGGTGGATGATAATAATGATGTTCACTTTTCACATACTTATATTTTTCTTTTTTTACCATTTTGTTTTACCTCCTTAATACCGTTTATTGTTCTTAATTGAATTAACCCATAAATATGAGCATCAATATCTATTGCTAATATTATTAATGCTGGAAGTAATAGGATAAATGTATAAAAATCAAATCCTTTAGTTCCCCAATAATAACCTCCAACTATTGTGCTTATCCAAAACAAAATCATAAAAGCCTTTGATAATAAACCCCATTCTTCTACTTGAATCTTATGTCTATACTCATGGTAATAAGCAAAGCTCCCTTTCTTACAATTCTCAATTTTCCCATTAATTAGGTTATATCTTGGTAAGTTCATTTTCTCGGTCTAGTGGGTATTACCCCCTCAATACTATGTACCAAAATAAAAATACTGAAACTAATGTAATCATTAAAAATGGTAATGATGCCTTAAATTCTTCATTCGTCATCTTAATCTTTCAAGTATTTAGTTCCTTTAACTGATATTTCAATATCTTGTCCCTTAACCTTTTTAAGAAACTTAGTTTTATGAAACTTATTTTCGTTACCACAAATAGGGCATTTAATATAATGATACCACATACTTTTCTTGTAATTTATCCTATAAATTATATCCTTCTTACTACACTTAAATATTAAGTTACATTCCCTACATAACATTAAATGTTTCATTATTTCATCACCTTTGTTCTTGATTTCGGTCTTACGCGAACCAACAATCAAATATGAATGTTGAGTTCGTAAATGTTTGGCAATTTCTAAATGGATTAAATCCAGTAGCCATACTTACAATTATTATAAAAAGTAATAAATAAAAAACCAAAATCCAAAGTCTAGTATTATCCTTTTCATTCGTCATTTTTAATCTTTAGTGAATTTGAATACCCTATCAATCTGTTTGTTGATTCTTTTTAGTTCTTCTATATGTCCCATCATCACTAGGCTTTCTTTAAGCTCATCAACTTTAATTCCTATATCATCAACTGCAACAAATCTCTTCCCACCTTTCCATTCTTTTGCTATATCTATTATAGTAAAAGTTTTTGGTTTAAATGGTTCTTCTTTTCTCTTCTTTCCTAAAAACGTTCCTCCTGGATTAACTATTCTTCTTTTTGCCATCGTTTCATCACCTTTTCATAATATATCAAATGCCTTCAATAACATTATAAACAAATAAGTTCCAATTATTGATACTATCCATATATCCATCTTAATACCTCATCTCATTTGCTAATACCTTTTTGTGTACTATTATGTAGGGCTTCCTTTAACTCATCACATGAGTGTCCTATACCCTTAAATCCTACTCCTAAGACAACCATAACTAATCCTATTTGGAATACCCATTCCATAAAACCAATAACAATATATGGTTGAATCTTACTTATGTGTAATGCTGCTGCAACCCCTATAGCCACACTTCCAACTATTTCAGGTATTATCCAAATTAAATCCAACTTTGTGTTTTTCTTTTTCATCCTTAATTCACCTACCATTAGGTTTATGTATTTTAACTGAATCTTGAAACCATCCGTTCTTAGGATCAGTCCAATTAATTACTGTGTCCATTTTGTACCTTCAAAGAGCTGCTTTTCAGCTAACTTATGATCTGCCTGGATAATTAAACTACCGCCCCCGTAGTCCTTTGAGGAAAGACTTTGATTAGGCATTTTGTTTCTCCTTGTCCCAATATGGGCTTTTACATCCAGGACATGATACTGGTTTGTTTTCTGTTCTCGGCATCCATTCGTGGCCACACCTTTTACATTTTTGTTTCTTAATTGTTATTTCACACATCTTTGTTACCTCCTTATAACCTTATATTATCATAATAGTATAGCTTGTATATAAACCTATCGTTATTATTTTAACCGATTGTTATTATTGTAACAAACATAAAAACCCACCCATAGCCAGAAACTATTAAAAACTGGCTGTGAATGGGCCTCTAACACCTGTGGGATTTCACTTCACGAGGTTAGCTTGATTTGTTTTCTGTTTTGCTTCTTCTTCGAATTTCTTTTTAATCTCTATCCTTGCTTTTATCAAAAAATCATCTAAAAGTGCTTCCTGGTATTTTCTTATTGGTATATTAGTTGATAGTGCATTATTGTTTTCTGCCCTTTTGACTAATTGATAGATATGTGCATGGATGTTGTTAAGAATGAATTTCTTGTGGTTCTCTGGGTTCTTGAAGCATAATGATCTTATTGTTCTTCTCTCTCCGTTTTCTTCCCCATTGAAGTAAATCCATATCTTATCTGTTGGGAATTTTGCTTCTGGTGGGTAATAATATATCTTGCAGATTTGCAGAAAGTTCTTTATGTTTCCTGGCACATATTGTTCTGCTAGTTTTATTTTTATTGACATTTTCTTTGGGTTCAAACACGGCTAAAACCTCTGTGGTTTTATCCTATACCAAAAGGATTTTCCCACACTTCGTATGGAAAAAACCTCTTCAGGATGTTTTCAGCCCCTTATGTTTTATCTTTTTTCATAACCTTTTCTATCAATCCTATAACAGCTGAAGCAACTCCAACAGCAGCTATCAAAGGAAGATACTCAATAATCTTTCTAAAAGCTATTTGTTTTTTATATGAATGATAAACTTCCCAATAAGTAGATAAGCCATTTGAATATTCTAAACTTAACCTTTCCTCCCAATCTAAATTTAGAGCAAAGATAAACTCAATAGTTTCAATTTTTTCTTTTGTATCCATTTTCTTTTAGTGGGCTGAAAACTGTCTGTAGAGGGAAAAGGAGTTACGAAGTTCTCCTTTTGCCTTTAGACATAGGATAAAATCTTTTCAGATTTTAGCCGTGTTTGAATCCAACCCTTTTTGTATTGATTCTTTAGGTATTGGTATTTCTTCTATTTCTTCTTCTTCTTCCTTTTGAATAAAGGTTTCTTCTATTGTTAGTTTTCTATCGGTAGGCATTTTCTAAAGATATAATATGTTGTTGTTTTTCCATTATGAGTATGTGGACATTTAAAGGTGTGATATATGTACTGATGTGAGATTAATGCTCTCAGACCATTTTCACTCAGTTCTATGTTAGATGGCATCATTCTGTTTATTCTCTCCAATAATGTTTTTACAGACCATACCTTGTTTTTTTCTTCCACTACCTTATAGAATCTTTTATAGTGTATTTCTTCTATTTTGTTTTTTGTCATTGTTTCACCTCGTTTTTATCGATACATTTATATACTTATTAACTATATATAGTGTAAATGGGGGGAGACAGACACTAGATATATGCTTTTTGGCGAAAGCGTGTCTTATTCTCTTCCTTTTAGTTTTCTTATGGTATATTCTTGTTCTTTGTCCATACCTTTTATTATCATTGTTAATTTCTCGTAAGTTACAATTTCATTTACTTCCTTTATGAAGAATGAATCAACCATTGGGTGAACTTCGTTCTTTGATAGGTTTAGTTTTTCTATAGCCATTTTCTTATATCCTTATTCATTGATTTCTTTGGTTTCCTATGTCTTTGAATCTTTGTTATATCCCTTCTTAATTTTAGCATTTCCATACTTTGATTATTTATCTGCTGCAATACTGGTGTCATGCCTGTTATGAATGATCCAAACTTAGTATAGACTTCTGTAATAGCATTAGCTATCTCTGGGGCTATATCTTCTATGGCCCTGTTTTTGATGTAATTCTTTAAATGAACTGTTGGTTCTTCTAATCCGGCTTTCTTGAACTCAATACCTTTTCCATATACCTTTTTGAAGAAAGTATCATGGATTATACATTCCTGGGGTATTTTGTCTATATGTTCTTCTCCTTTGATGAAGTCCTCATATCTACTCCATATAGGCTTCTTGAATGGCAGAGATAGGTTAAACTTGCTAGAAAACTCCTTTAAGGCATTATCTACCCTTTTTTCTATATTTTGCTTAATTTCGTTGATTCTAGCGTTTATTTCACTTATTGAGTTCCTTTCTATCCTGAATATCTCTTTTTCCCCGGCGATTATTGTTTGAGAGTAAATAGCTGTTAGGGTGGTCCGGCCATATTGGATTGTTATATTTGGCTTAAATCCTTTTATTGAAATCATCTTAGTATGTGAGTTTATATTAAGTTCCATAGGAAGTGGAGATATAGTATCCTTGATTTCCTGTAGAGTGCTATTAGTTTTCTCTTTTACTGGGATTTGTCTTCTATAATTGTTTGGCCTAAAAAAGTAAGAAAAGGTCTTTTTGGTAGTAGTCATGCTATTAGATAAATCTTCTTTGGAAACACCCAATGCTTTAGCGAAAATAGGAGTAGTAAGCTTATCTATATAGTCTTTTAAGTTTTTAGTATGCTTCTCTTTTTTATTTTTCATTGTTCCATTGGAAGTCAAGGGGGCTATCTTACCTTAAACTTCTCTATCGGTTCATTAAACTCTCGACAACCATTACAGATAGCCAATTTATTAGTAACATTATTAATTAAACCTATGGCCTCTCCCTGGCAGAATAATGGGTTATTTCTTTGGCATTGCATTTTTTATTGGGTTCAAACACGGTCATACTTCGTATGCCCTATACCAAAAGGAAAAAACCACACTTTGTATGGTTTTTACCTCTTCAGGATGTTTGAAGCCCCTGATGGTTTATTTACTTCTTAACCTTAAATACATATCATTACAAGATTCAATACAAGAAGGTATCACTAAAAGTTTATCTGGTTTTATCCCAATAAACTCTTTACCTGCCATCTTTAGTGTACCGTCTGTTAAGTCTGGTACTTGACAAGCATCTGCACAATTATTATATACCTCTTTATTTTCTGTAGTCATACTTGAAAGCATAGCCAGTACATTAGATACTATAATCAATGCTATCAAAAACTTCATTAACCACACTATACTTATCCTTCCAAATATCTCCCCAAAATTCCAGTTGTTTATAACTGTTTTATTTTCTTTTTCCTTAACCATCTTTACCTCCATTCGTTTTTGGGTGAAAACTGTCTGTAGAGGATTTTTCAGTTACGAAGTTCTGGAAAATCCTTTAGACATAGGATAAAACTTTTCTGTTTTAGCCGTGTTTGAACCCTTCTCTTTCAATAAAAATAGGATTTATGACCTTAACTAACTCTCCGTTGATTACTTCGTATCTAAACTTTTTAAACCAATTCGGTATCTTAAACATCATTATCACCTTCTTCTAATTCCAAGTATGGCTTATTCATTTTTTTACCTCTTGGAGTTTCTTTATCCTTTTTTTGATTATTATTATTTCGTTCTCTAATCTATCTAACTTTTTCTCTAACTCAGGAATCTTATCTAACTTCATTTGAATCTCCTCTTTTTTATACAATCCTTTTGGTGGATCATCTTCTGGTATCATTAACATTCACCAACTTTCATATATTTAATTAGCCTATCTATCTCCAACAAAGACATATTCCCTTGAAAATTATTCTCAACAGTTTCAGCAATCTTATTCTTTAAATTATAAGTATCTGCGTGGTTTGCATAAGAGAACCAACCATCTAAAAATTCATATACAGAATCATAATTATCTTGTATGATCCTTTTTCTCATGGTTCTAATATTTGCCTTTCTTAATAATCTGTGATAAGGATAATTCCTATATCCTAAGAAGCCTATTCCTTTATTCAATAATAATATTTTAGATTTTGTTGAATGAAGTTCAAGCTGTAATTTCTCTTTTAAGAAAACATTAATTTTTTCTTTGTAGCTTTCTAAGATATTTTTATCATTATGAAGAATAACAAAATCATCTACATAGCGAATATAGTATTTTGCTTTTAATTCATTCTTTACAAATTGGTCTAACTCATTCAAATAGACGTTAGCAAAGAACTGAGAAGTCATGTTCCCTAATGGCATACCAATCTTATCGGAATGATTTTTTAAAACTTTAGAAATTAATAAGATTACTCTTTTATCATTGATTTTTTTTCTTAGAATATTGATTAAGATGTTATGGTTTACTTCATCAAAATAATGCTTAACGTCTGCCTTAAACACATAACAATTTCTGGTATTATTTTTAGATACTTTAAGTTTGAACTTATCCAACCTTTTTATTGCGTTTAATGTTCCCTTTCCTATCCTATTGGCAAAAGAATCATAGATAAATCTTTTCTCAAATATAGGTTCTAAAATATTACAGATTGCATGATGAACTATTCTATCAACAAAATATGACTTTCTTATCTTTCTTACTTTTGGGTCTCTTATCACAAAAGTTCTTAATGGCTTTGGTTTGTATTCTTCTGACAATAGTTCTTCTCTGAGTATCTTTAAATTTTCATTGAGATTATTATTAAACTCAATGACATAAGGCTTTCTTGATTTTCTTTTCTGTGCTTTTTTGAAAGCTAAAGCTAAGTTTTCCTTTGAACAAAGTTCTTGATATAAATTTTTGTATTTTTTCATTGTATAAATCTAAGGCAAACTCCAAAGCCATTCCACGAGACAAGCCCTCATTG
>SDBV01003612.1_pt1 | contig 22664 bp, 32 predicted proteins | sample 2277081 | NCBI WGS metagenome assembly SDBV01 (sample SAMN10402039, study PRJNA504765) | marine sediment metagenome | isolation source: marine sediment core GS10_PC15, 223 cmbsf | place: Arctic Ocean: Southern Knipovich Ridge | collected 2010 | reverse complement strand
ACCTACTAGAAGTTACTTATTTTGAGAAAATTGCATTCATACATAATTACATAAAATCTCTCAATGATAATAATGCAATTTATACATTATATTACAAAATATATGAAATACTAAAAGAGAATAATGATACAAGTGCAAGCATTATTTTAGATAAAGCGTTATCTTACACACCAAATAATTTAACAAATATTTTTGATGTAGCTTATAACCATGATGATGTGAACACACAAGCAAAATACTATAAGCACCTAATAAACTTAAATCCTAAAAATGAAGCTGCACTTAATAATTTGGGTGTATGCTATGATAATTTAAATTTAAGCTTTGCAGCAATAGATTACTACAAGAAATCTATAATTGAAGATAACACATTAGCCGCTTCGAATATTTCCAGAAAATTGATAGATGCAGGTTTTAAAGAAGAAGCTATGGAATATCTTAGTACAGCAAGAAAAATAGAAAATTATCATGAAAACATTGATCATGATTTATCTACAATTCGGAAAAATCTGAATTCGGAGAAAGAGAAGAAAGATGTTTTAGATAAAATGTCCACTATCCGAAATAATTATTTTCAAAAGTATGCTGATTATTTCATAAAGAAAATAGACAAAAATCTCGTAGAAATACAATTTATATGCAAGAGTAGTAGCGATAAAATTGAGATTAAAAAGATTAATTCTTTGAATGAATATATAATAAGTTATACAAAGGAATCAAAAGATTATAAGGGCAGATGTCCTATTGATAATTTCGGATTTGCTATAACATTGACTCATGATGGTTCTATATTGACTACATCAAAAATTGACATTTGGTTTGTTATAAAGAATGAAATGAGTAATGCTACAATATTAATTAAGAGTGAAAGTAATTATGAGATTTATGAGTTTGAAAAACTAAATGTATAACTTTAAGACGACCTGAAAGGTCGATTCAATCCCATGTTCAATAAGCCCTGAAGCGTAAATTGTTTTCTATTTATAAGGGAAATGCTCCCGGAATTTATTCTGGGAAAAGATAAATAAACAGTCTCGCCGGAAAATCAGGAATGATTTCATACCATTTTTTCTTCTGAAAGATAGGGAGATTACTATCTAATTTCTTAAGAATATTTCAAATATTTTTGATAATCCCCACACTCAAGCATATATTACTATTGAAACCTGATAAAAATATAATAGATTATTTTAAGGCTGAATTAAAGATTTTCGTTTTTCTATCAGGTTATTCGGAAATTAATTAATTCAGCCTTTTCTATAATCAAAAGGAAAACCTGATGTTAAATGAAAAAAAGAATTATTTAGATGGAATTATCGGATTAGGGATGGGAGGATCCAGAATAGCGAAAAGTTTTAGTGAAGAAAGAAAAATACCCTATCGTAATCTCAATTTTTCAAATACAGATTTAAATTATACTGATTTCCAAAATACAAAGGTATTTTCTGGAGATGGAACTGGACGTAATTTGAAAGTCGGAAAAGAGATTTCTTCTTTGCACAAAGACGAAATTGAAAAATATATTAATGAATTTTCTAATAACAAAATAACTATTGGTATTTGTGTAGGATTAGGAGGGGGATCTGGTTCTGGAATGCTTTCTATTGTAATTAAAACTTTGTTAGAAAATAAAGATAGGAAAATCGTATTATATGCTTCTCTGCCTGATTTAAAAATGGAAGGCTTGCCAGCCACAAATAATTATTTAATTTCTTTACAAGAAATTATCGGATCCTTTTTGCAGCAAATGATTTCTCGAATTACAATTATAATCATAGAAAATGATTATTGCCTTAAAAAATATCCATCTGATAATGGAGATTATTATTCTGGAGTGAATAAAAATCTAGTTAAAAATACACATTCAATATTTGATACGATTAATCATAATAATGGAAGTTCTGATAGGGCATTTATAATCGATACGGAGGAGTATAAAAGAATATTTTTTAATGGAGGCTTAATTGATTTTAAAAACTTCACTTTCAAAACTGATAATGCATTAGATGAAATAAAAGAATTGTCATCTAAAAGCTTGGGATCTGCTTTTAATTCTAAGCTCTATACTTTATCTACTGCTAAAGGGTATTTATTATCAATTACCTTTCCAATGTATTTCTTTAATAAAAAAAATCTTTCTGAAATTATAAATGGAATAAGCTTGAAAATTTCTCGAATTACAAAAATCAATAATTCACTGTTAGGAGTGAATTACTCTGCTAAACTAAAATATCCAAAAATTCATTTAATTGTTTATGGATTGGATTTTTCAGGAACTATTCAAAGAAAAATAATGAGTACTGAAAAAGCCATAGACAAAGTTAGGAGTAGAGGAAAAGTTAATAAGCTTGATTTGACATTTAAAAACAAAAAGTTTTAATTAAAAAGTACTATTAAGTCAGGAGAAATTAATCACCTTGATTTTTTAGCCTGATAATAGATTCTCTTTTTCTCCAATATATCTTCTTTATGTACCTCATATTTTGCCATGTCATATAAGGCAAGTGCTTCCCGGTTATCCTGTTGATATTTTTTATGATAAGCTTTCTGATATGCTTTCAATTTTGCCTTATTCTTATATGACATTACCGTATAGTTTATTTATTGTGTTGGATATGTCAAGCTGTATTGATTGCATGTATTCCTTGATATCAGAAAGGAAGATTTATAACTTTATCTAATACACAATTTATTTAATCATCATCAAGATAAGTTTTTTCATCTAATACTTTAAACTTCTCATGTAGGTAAAAAATGTCATACAGTAAATCATTAATATTTCTAACTCCAATTCTCTTATAATTCAAGGGAAGTATAAAACCTTTTTCTTTTAATTTATTATATATATCCTTTTTCACTTCAAAAGAAATATTATTAAAAAACATATTCCAATATTTAATAAATTTCTTACTACTAAAAATCATAAAAGGAATTTCAGAAATAGGAATATCAGATAAACAATTCTTTTTATTTAATTTAAGGGTAGTTTCGATCATATACCTATTTAATAAGAATTCCAGTCTATAAGAATTTCCTTTTTCATATAAGAAAGGTGAACACTTTCTCTTATTATTCTTCATTGTTTTATTGTAAAATTTAATAATTGATTTTCTTTTTTTATAATCATTATAAAGCTTCTCATAAGAATAAAAAGTAGAAAAAACTCTTTTCATTTTACTATTTCCCTTTATATCTTTTAATAAAGAATAAGAAGTAGATGTATCAAAATCTATAGCTAATTCCATTTCTGAAAAAGTAGACATTTCCCATAAATCATCTATTGTTAGATCATCATTATAAAAAGTTCAGGTATCATAAAAATGTTTATTATTTTCCATAAAAGATTTAGTGTATCTCTTATCAAAATAGATATCTCTAAATTTTTTATTAAAAGAAAGGATAGTTTCCCTAAATAACTGTTTAAGAGTAACATGAGATACATCAGATAATTGTAATATATTGTTAAAATGAATTTGTAAACAATTGGAATGTAAATAAAAGAATATATTGTTCTCATGGGAATAAAAAGAATGAGGAAATATATTATATCCCTTATAAGAAAAAGGTTTTTTATTAAAGTCCTTTTTCATAATTGTCTTTAGTACATCTCTCTTATAGCTGTGATAGGGTAGTAACACTTTTATTCTATCAAGGGAAAGGAAGTAATTATTTATAGAAGATAGAGATAATTTCATAATTTCATAGTATTGGATATTTTATTCTTATTCTTATAGAGAATATTATTATTCATGTTTATTAATATGTTATTTATAGAATAATTCCTTAAATGGCCTTTTATCATGTATATATTAAGGAATGACTGATTCACCGATTTTGTTGTTATAAACATAAATTTCTCTAAATTACTTTTAAAATTTTGTATTGAGGATTTTATTTTTTATGGATTGGATTGACGATTAAGAAACTTATTTATATACTAATATACAGTAAGGTAAAGATAAATTTTGTCTCTTTATTGAATCCTTTCCATAGGCTTATTAAGATTCCTCCAATCTTAATAAGCATTTTTTTTCGCTTTTTTATTTTTAATTTTCTTCTGCATGCACTTCCTGTGCTTTTTCTTTTTGCGGCACGTAAATAACTTCTTTGCTATCTAAATCAAAAAAAACAGTAAACACATCAGTTTTCTTTACCATCCCATTTTCTAAGAGAAATTTGGGTAATGACATCTTTGCATAGCTGCCGTCGTTAGTTGTGAAATTAGTAAGTTTAATTCTATTTGATACTTTTACTCTATTCATAATTTTTCCTTCCTTCTCTCTATTAGTAGGTTTTTTCTTATTCAAAATTTGGTTAAAAATTTCTTTTTATGAAAAAAAATAACTTCAACAATCCAAAATAAGCTTTTGGCAATCTTCACTCAACGATTGAAATTGTTGATATTCATCAAATCCAGGGAAGCATCCTTTTGCTTTTCTCTGTAAAAATAAAATAACTGTCATCAAATCATCTTCCGATTTTTTCAAATGAGAGATTTCTCTTAATTTCCTTAAAAGTAATTTATAGGAATCCTTACATAGTTCTTTTAAATAATCATTTTCTTTTTTCAGTTGTGCTACATAAAGTAAGCTCATTGATTTTTCTCCTTATTTTTTTACAGCAAGTTCTGCAGCTCATTTTCAATGTCTTGAATAAAGCTTTTATCAGACTTATTTATTTTCTCCATGCTCTCTATTTTTAACATGGCCCCTTCTAATAAAAAATATACCTGTTTTAACTCTAAATACATTTTGTTGTATTCATTTGCGGTGAACATACTATTTAATTTTGCTTTTAAAACTCTGTTTTTATTTGCATCTTTAATTTTTATCATTATTTTCGATCTCCCTAATTCTTTCTCTAATTTCATTAACAGGTAATGAATATTTATGGTATTGATTATACATTAGCCACAAATTGTCCTTCTTTTTACGCTGCTCGAAAGGAGTATTGATAATATTTAAAAAATGAATTATGTCCGCTCTTTCTTCTTTTTCAATATTTTTTGTCATACTCCTGACAATTTTATCCCTCTCCTTTTTGGTAATCATAATATTTTGTCCTCCTCAAATATGATTAATTAATTATGCCATTTCTCTTTTTCTTTCAGGTCCAGGTTCTCCCAATTTAGTAATTTCAAATATTTTTTCAGAAATATAATCTATAAGTTTTTCTGAATTTTCAAACTGATTAAGGAAATATTCTATAGCTTCCAATTCCCATCCCTGCACAATAATAAAATTAAGTACTTTTTTGACCTTCTCTCCTGGTAGATTAATACTCATTTCATTATTTTCTTTTTCTTCTCTATCATGTTTAAGTAACACATCCATTTCAGGACCTGTCAGCTTGCATCTTGTACTTTTATATCCATTCATTTCAATATTCTCCTTTGTTTCTGTTTCAGGTTCTTCATGGTTAATAAACTCATCATGCTCAATAGGCTTTACTTCCTTATCTGATTTTTTATCCTTTCCTGGATAAAGTTTTTTATTAAGAATACCTTTAAACTTCTTTTTGATTTCTTCATTTTTAAAAAGCTCTTTTTTAATATCATTAGAAAGATTTTTAGGAATAATACCATCATCCATAATACTTCTTGTTGCTGCATCTATATCAAAAATTATATTTTTATCTTTTTTGGATTTATTATCTTTAAAACCAAGAATATCATTAGATTTTTTAGCGCTGATAATGCTTTTAATATCTGATATGTCCATCAATTCATTTATTTTAATGATAATAGCTGAAGAATCTAGTTTAGCAATTTTGCTAAAATTAGCCGCTGAAATATTGAGTTCTTCTGAAAAAATTTTATGTTTGAAAATTTGAGCAAATTTCTTTTCCATACAATCATGTGTTTTATTGAAATTGTGATAAAATATATAATCCCTTTTAATGGTGTCATAAGATATTTTATATTTTTCCATTAATTCAGTCTTGATATCTGTTATTTTAATTTCAGAATTAACTAGTGCATTTTGCACTAGTTTATTTGGCCTTCCTTCTCTTTTCTTTTCCAGATTATATTTCATACCCCGGAAGTATGAGATTTCTGTATTAGTAAAATTTCTTCTATTTTCTTGATTATTTATTACAAACAATTGTGCTTCATCTAAGGTTTTAAAAAACATCTCAATAGTTTTATAGGGGATATTGTTTTTAATACAAACAGCCCATCTATGATGTCCATCTATAATTATATTTTCCAGCTTTCCATCTATCTCATATTTAAAAAATATAATAGAATCCCTGCAGCCATTTAAAATAATCTCTTTCTCAAAAAGACTATATTCTTTTTCATTCATGTTTCTTAATAAGTTTTTTAATTCTGGTATTGTTTTTAAGTTGACAATATTTTTTTCAGTCATTATTTTATCCCCTTCCCACCCTTCCAATTCGGATGATTCTCGCCTTTTTTAGCAATACTCATTTTTCGTCGAGTTTCTTCAGAATGTTTAAATCCCTGATGAGATCGACTTATTTTTAATTTTGTTTCTTTGGAGTGGTGTCTCCCTGTCATCGTTTGAGATACATTTTTGTACTTACATGATTTGCAGTAAAGGCAGATATTACTAATTAGATGTTGAAAAGGGAGGATCTTTTCTTTTCCACATTTTCCAGCGCAAAGAATAACAACCATGGTATTAGAAACAATCTTATTAGTATAGCCTTTTTTTCTTCCTAAAGAATTTTTATCTATAGCTAATATTTCTACCCCTTCAGGAATTTTCTTTCCTTTAGTAAGCATTTTATTGTAATAAATACTATTCTTTAAAAGATCATTAATTTCGTTTTTCGTAAAATATTTCATAATCCTTTAATCCCTATAAAGCTTTTTTATAGCCATTATTATATTTATGATATTGGCTCCCTGCAGTAATGAGAGCCTCTCTTTTACTAAAATATTTTTTATATCCTCTAAATATTTTTTAAAATGAATATCTTTTTGTTTTAAATTTTGTTTAAGGTTCTTATTCTTTTTCATTTTTAAATGTCAAATTAAAATCTCTTTTTTTACCACCCATGGGCTTGAATATTAAATTACCACTTTCATCGTCTACATAGAGGTCAAAATGCTCACGTAATTTGTACACTCCCATTACTGCTAAAGAGCGGGGCAAACTTATCTTAAAACCTGCAGCACCTTGTCGATTTATTTTATAACCATTCTTTATAAAAACTTCCATAATGTTTTTCTCCTTTTTAAGCTATTGTTCTATTATGATATTAGTAGTTATTAGATTGCCCCAAACAAAGATAACTATCAGAATTAATTAATTTCCTGGAGAAAAAGATTGATAAGTTTTAATGTAGTATAATAAAAAAAGCTCCCTTTCAGGAGCTTTATAATTCGAATTGATTTAATTAATTATTTATTTATGCTCTCTATATTTCATCCCTGACCTTCGATCTAAATAAGGCACGTATGGATGATCACTCCATTTATTTCCATCAAACTGATCAAGATTCATACCACATCCGAGAATACCATTAATATGTCCACGTAAACCATAAGCGTTTCTTCCTGATAAGTTTTCTTCCACTATCTTTTTATTAATTTTATTTATCTCATTTATTTGATATTCTGATAGGGGGAATCCGCCTTTATTCTTATATGGCCTTACAATTTTTAACTCTTCATCAAACAGAGGGAAAGGTATTGAAAATTTCCAGCCCTTTAATTTTGAATAAAAATCATCTGCATTAGGTAAATCTTTATAATAGTCAACATGCCTTTTATCTTTATCTGTTGTAAAAGGCTTATTCTTATCAGTCCGATCATAATAATGATACGACACATAATCGAATGTGTTACGAGCAAATATAACAGCTTCTTGTTCGAATCTTTCTCCATAATTCAATAAAGTATCTAAACTGATGTTCAAAATTACATAACTATGTTCAGGATGTTCATATTGTCCTTTAACTGGAATGTATTGAAACATCCCGTCCTTTAAAATTCCCTCAAATTCTTTTGTTCTAATGTTATTCTCTGCGGGAGTTAATTGACTTCTCATTGGATTTTCAGGAGTCATAACTCCGAAGGAGTATATCCTATGCTCTAACCCCAACATTATCCGATGTAGTTTTGAAAGTGATTTCTCTATTAATAAATTTTCTTCTAATATAGTTTTCTCTTCAGATATCTTCCTTAGCTTTATCATGATTTCTTCTCCCTCTCAATTAATATATCAAAAATTTTATAAACTATCAATTAATACTCTATATAACATATTAGTGAAGAAGAGGGAATATTGATTATTCAGATTAATTACTAATATTATAGAATACTATTATACAAGAGGGAACCCCATGTCATTCCAAGACAAAATAGCAATAGCAACCTCAGATTTAAAAAGGTCTCTCCGAGATTATGAGATAGAAGTCTCTGGTACAGAATTAAAAGTTATTCAACTTAAGACAAACGAGAATAATTATGGGGATGAAACAATCACCATTATTGCAGACAGCCTAATAACTGTCGTCTTTGATATTCCAGATGGAATACCTTTAGATAGATTGAGAAGCTCAGTAGGCAGCCCTTACATAGATACAGAGAATACCTTCATCCATGATATAATTCCCATAGAAGGATATCCCAAATTTGAAGATCATGTGGAAAAAGGTGATATACTCGTCAGCAAGGTTTATGATGAAAATGAAGATACTCCGCTTTTGTGGATTCTTAGAGTGAGTGAGATTTTAGGCTCAATTTCTCAAAATAGACTGACTCATAGATGGTTCCAATGTGCACCTCATTTAATGAAATTACCAATAGCAGCTCAGGATATTATAGACAGTTATGAGGTTTATGAAGAAGCTTTGTAGGACTTAGAAAATACTGGAATAAACCTTAATTATAGAGAAAGCTCTTCAGCACTTAACTCTTTTTGTGAAACATAAAAATCATAGGTTATAGATACTGAGCTATGGCCCACGTACTTTGAAATAGCTTGCAATCTTTCAGGATATTTTTCTACTAGTGAATTTATAAATGTATGTCTGCACATGTGAGGATGTATTCTCCTGCCCAATACCCTATTAGAAATTTGCTTTAGCCTGTTTGTGATACATGTTCTTGAATAAGGTTCACCTTTATGAATAAATAAGAGCTGTTCTTTTCCCTGCATTTTACCATTATAATAAAAATCCAATATCCTTCTAAATAATTCAGTAGATATTTTTATTTTTCTTTGCTTCTTTCCCTTACCCTGGACTCTAATAAGAATTATATTTTTGAACAATTTTATATTGGAAAACTTGATTGTTAATATTTCAGATATCCTGCATCCGGAAGTATAAGCAAATTCTATGATTAATCTTAAATCTTCTGGAAGTTCTACAATAAGCTTTTGATATTCATTTTCAGTAATAAGTTTATCCTCTCCAATGCCTTTTTCAGCATAAGTTTTTAAAGGAATTTCATCTAATGTTTTATTGATAAAATAGAGCTTTGAAATATCAAGTTCACTTGTAAAGATATCTCTTATCCTTCTTTTTATGGCAAGGATTCTTTTATTATATGTACTCGTTTTAACTCCTGAGTCATTATACATTTCAAGAGCATAACTTTTAAATGCTTCAAACGAAAAAGGAAGATGATTGCTGTCCAGGTAGTTTATAAAATGTTTAACATCGTAAGTGTAAATGTCCTTTACTGATAGGAAAAACTCTTTTATTGCCTGATCAGAATGGGGAATGGTAATAATGTTTGTCATGATTTATTCTCCTTATAGTATCACTATGTTATTCACATAAATCTTGATAAGTTAATATGAAGATATACCTTATTTAAAGCTCTGTCAAGGGTAAATGAGGGTATTTTCCCTTTATCTGAAGTGTATGATAATTTATGTATACACTGGATAAGGTTAAGTAAGATATTAGCTATTTGTAGTATATATTTCTTGATAGGGTAAGCAATTAAGGAGCATTATTTTTCCTTTAATAAGGATCAACATGGAGCAGCCTAAGCTATAGTTTTGATAACTTATACCACATAGCGGGAGAAAGTCCACCCATGTGCCTCCAGCTCCTTATTAAAGCTATAATTCTGAGCTACTCCAGGTAGGATCCCCTGAGATTCTTGATTTTCACTATAAGCCTAATAAGCCTATTGACTATTTTAAAAATTGAGATATAATTTTAAGTATTGTTTATTATTTTGCAAGGGATAGCTTCTGGACGTATACTCTGGAATCGAAAACCAGCTTGACTAGTGCGGCTGGCTTCCCTTGCATATCATGAAAAAAGCACTATAAAAAATCATTTTTAAGCACAGGCACTAGGAGTTTAAAAAATGAAAACCAATTCTAAGATCTGTTCTATCATTGAAGATGGAGACAACCTGATCACTTTGTATAAGAGTTCAGAAAGACGATTTTATAAGATTTCCAGTTTTCTTAATGGAGATAAGACTGCAAAGGTGATAGAAATATCAAAGTCGGAAGCCCTTTGTTTTTTTAAACAAGCATGGAGTGTTGATCCTCAACATTCTTGTTGCAACAAGAATCTTTCTATCACAGATATTTTCAACTTTGACATTCAAGCGAATCCTTCACAAAGAATTCCTTTCACACCGTATCACCCGCATTTTCGTTTGAATCAGCGTTGAAATAATTCTTTTCTATATAATGGTCTGAAGGTATACATTCAGACCATTTTTTTTAGTCAAAAGATATTCCTAGATCTGGAATCGGATCGAACTCCTTTTCTATATCATCTTCATTAAACCCTGAATCAAAATCATCAAACAATTTTTGCTGTTCTTTATCGATTCTCCTCTGCAGGGAATCTGGAAGTGCTCCAGTAGATTTATCTGGATAAAATTTTGACTTAGAATGGATATATCCATCGATCTCCCTGGTTAACTGATCCCTTTCTTTAGCTGGCAGGCTCTCGTGATATCGAATTCCCCGAAGCACGTCTGAAAATTCATCTTCTACCTTATACTCTGCTGGCATCTGTTCTCCTTATTCTATTCGAGATTGCAAAAGGCTTTCACATTAAACAAAGTCTTTTGAAGTTCACGTCTGAAAAATATTACTTGTTTCCGCTCAGTCGTATTCAGGGTATACCCTTCCTGAACCATCGATAATCTTACATCGATCGATTCTAATTTTTTTAAAAAGTTTTCTATATTCAACATTAAAATGGGCAGCTATCTTTAATAGTATCGATAAACTCTTTCATTATCTGATTATCCTCTTCAAGCTTTTTATTCTTTTCCCTTAATGAGTTTCTTTCCTCTTCAAGGCTATCAGCGTACATTTGCATATTTTTATAATCGAAAGCAAGAAACATCCCCGCTTTCTTTGCTTCTACAACTTGCAGCCTTTTTTGTAGCTGGTTATTATAAGCCTTCAACGCTCGAATAGTTTTCTCACTTTCAATATCGTCCTTTCTAATATCCTCTTTGAGTTCATTGAAATTATTTTTTAATTCCTTTACTTTTTCTTTTACCATTCTCATCTGCTTTTAACTCCTTTAATTTAATTTATTTAATCTTAATATTTTTAAATCTTTTTTCCTCTTTTTCATCCCCGGACAAATTGCTTATCACACTATCAATAGTAGAGAAAGCATCATTGCTATTTTTATTCTCAACATCTCTTTTAATTTTTTTATAATTGATTTTTCTCTGAGCTAATTTTACTTTTTCCATATCCTCTCTAAGCCAATCAAAAGGAATATCTTCAATAATCTCATGCTTAACATCCAGATAAAACCATAGATGATCTAATAAATAACCCTGCAATTTAAATTTCAATTTGTCCGGGCATATTGTTTTAATCCAGGTTCTAAATTCCTCAATATTTTTTGAATAGGAATTACTAAAATTCATATTCAAATAGTACAAATATGCCTTATTACGGGTAGTAACTAGAATGTTTTTAATTTTCATAATTTTTCTCTCCTTTTTTATTGAAAATTGCTATACAAATAAAATACAAATATAATCTATATGGCAAAATACTTTTCGTTTTTCCTACCTGGAAATACTCATCATCAGATAAATATTTTAAAGCTTCCTTTTCCACATCCTTTACTTGAATATATTCAAAAAGATTGAGAATATCACTTTCATCTAATTTTTGAATACCTTTCATTTTTGCTGTTTGAATGAACATAGGGAATAAATCACCTAACTCTATTTCTAATAATGCAAAATTCCTTGTATCTTCTCTCTCCTGATCAGTCATTCGAGAGCCTTCTTGAACCATTATACTGTCTATTTTTTCTTGTATTAGGTATTGCATATTATAATTTATCTTCTATTAGGTTTAATGTTTTCTCTCCAATATCATTTAAAGCATTCACTTGATTTTTATGAATGTTATTAAAATTAGAAGAAGGGGCAACTATTAAATTAACTTTATTTTTTCCATTATCATCTATGCCGATATTTATAATCGGAGTATAACCTTTCTGAGGTTTCACTAATTCCATTACACTAGAAAAACCATCCCCCTTACTATCACTTGATTGTTTATCTATAGCTAACAATAGTTCTATGTTATTAAAATCGTTATTTTTAATCTGTTCTCTTAAAATTGTATGAATTAGATTGCAGGTTTTAGATTTTTCATTATAACTTTCCAGTTCAATTTGAATATACCTTTTAAGTTCAATCAAAGTATCGGGAAGATCTTCATTATCCTGATTAACCCATTCCTTTATTTTTTGAAATTCCATGTTCTCTTGAACATCTTCTATAACAATATCCTCATCCTTTAAAATCTTTTTTAATTTGATATCTGTTCTGCTTTCCATTAGATTGATTCCTTTATTTTATGATATTTTTTCATAGCTCTTAAAATATTTTTATGAGATTGTTTAAAAGTAATTTCAAGAAATAAAATTTTGAGATAATTAATATTTAAGGTAATGAGTTTATTAAATCTACCATATCTATGATGGTAAACTGTTTGATATTTTAGAATAAATAATAGATTTTTCTTCTTTAAATTTTTAATAGCCCTTACAATGAATATATAGTTGTCATTATATTTTTGATTTATTTTAGTAAAATCAATATCAGGATAAAGCAAAGAGGAAAGTTTTAAAATAGATGATGCGCTGAAATCAGGGGATTGTAATAATTGAATGAGGATTCTTTTCTCTAATAAAGATAAGGCTATTTTTTGTCTGATTATTCTGAGTTTAGGTATTGACAAAAAGGTTTTATTCATATATGATATTAGTAGGTTATCAAAGCTCGATAAAGAGAAAGGAGAGGAAATACTTGAGGGAGAGGGAAGCGAATTTCTTATGTTTCTTATTTTATTGATTTTTAATTACCTATATAATAAAGAATTAATAATCATTTTTAATTGAATTAATTTAATAAATAAATCTTAAAAAGAATAGTTTTTATTATTATTCTATAGAATTTTTTTAGATAATCATTTTTTCCTATGCAGCATCCTCATAGGACCAAAAACTTCCCCCGGCTGATTTTCTCTTACCCTGGCAAGCTGCACAAATATGTCCTGCACTTATTCCAGTTGTTTTATTGGCATCACTGATTGACCCAAATCTACTCTCTTTTTTAGTTATTTTATTTGTTTGAATAACTGATATTTTATAACTTCCCAATAATCCAGCTTTACCAGCATTTTCCATATTTTTTTCATGAGTAACATATCTAAGATTATCTACATGATTGTTGGATTTGTTTTTAATATGATCAACTTCAAGAGCATGTCTATTATCAGGAACTTCAGAAAAATAATCAAGTACATATTGGTGAGGATAAAAAGGTATTCTTTTTTCTCCTTTACTTAAAATAACAAAACAATAACTGTCTTTATTTTTTCTTTCTTTTAAAATTCTTTCTTTATCGTACTTTAAAGACTTAATCCTTCCATAATTTGATAGTTGATAATGTCCAGTAAAGTCTATGCCTTGTTTAGTATAAGATATATCTTTCCATACTTCATTTGGTAAATCTTTTAAAGATATTATTATTTTTTCTTTAGGATTTTTGTATTTGACTGTATATTTTTTCTTTTTAAAAATACTTTTTTTCTTAATTGCCCAATATATAATATCAACACTAACATTTAATTGTTTTGCTGCTTCAGTTGCTGAAAAGTATTCTATTTCTTTTTTCAAAAGAACATCATAGACAATAACTGCTCTAATTCCAGGATGATTTTTTCCTTTTAAAATCTTTTCTCTAACAGCTTTATTTCTTTTTTCTTTTGAATAATCTGAATTCTTTTTTGGAGTAACCCATTCGAGATTGGTTATAGTACAATTTGAAGAGTTTTCATCTATGTGATGAACCCATGTTTTTTTAGGATCAGAATTAGGAATATATATTTTTGCTAATAAAATAGAAAAGCGGTAATGCTTTTTAAATAAATTTACTGTTAAATAACCCTTATCGTTTTTTCCAATAGTTAGATTAAATCCCTCTTTAAGATATTGAGAATTCCCTTTTCCTTTAACATATATATCTAACTTTCTAATTCCACTTTCACAAATTTCATAAATATTTTCTTTAAAATTAGATATTCCTAAATTTGAAGGTAAGAGGATCCATTTTTCCTTTTCCATATACCATCAATATATTTTTTGAAAGGCTAATTATCATTTTCTATTATTTTTAATAAGACAAAAAAGGATGAAGTAAACTACTTCACCCTCTAATTATGGATAATAATTAATATATTAGTTCACTAGTTATTATTTCCCATCATAAAAGAAATATCTTGTCCTACCATATTATTAGAATTAATATTTACATTATTATTTGTTGCAAGACAAAAATGTTTTTTTATTTGATCCAGAATATCCTCTTGAAGTCCCCCTGAGGATGATTTCTCTTCTTTTTTTTCTTCAATCCACATATACTTAGAGGGCCTTGATATTAAATCACTACTCATTAAAACATGGCAAACGGAGGCTACACTATCACTTACATCCTTAGCATGAATACCTGAAAGATTCCTATTCCAATTTAAGTCATTTGTATCATTAATTAATGAACCTGAAGTATGATCGATTTTTTGATTTCCCTTTTCGTCAATTTTATCTATAAGAGATTTTAGATTGTTTTTTAATATAATATTTTTACCAATTTTAATTCTTTTATTTAACATCATGGATAGTGTAGTAAAATAGGCAATAGAACTTCTATCCACGCTATGAAATTCAACATCTATATTCTGTCTTTTCAGATTCTGCATTAAATTTTCGGATTGATAAGTGTCTGAAACTACTTTATGAAATTTCATCCGTCCTATTTTTTTACAATCTATTATAAAATTTGTAATAGCTGCCAGATTTATTCTATTCCCTGGAGTAGGCACAATTGGAATGGTAAAATCAAACACTATAACATTTTCCCCTGTTATAGGATTCGTTTCTAAGTGAGCACAAGATATAGCTGTTGTATCTTTTGCAGCACTGAGGTCAAGGCTTAATACACGGGGAGCCATAGGAGCACGAGAAGGATAATAAACTTCATTCCCATGATGTAAAAAAAATAAATCCTTAACTTGATTCCATATTAATCCTTCTGGAGCTTTTGAAGCAGGAGCTTGAATTGAGATATAAACATTATCTAATTGTGTATCAAAAATCTCTTCGATTATTTGCCAATTGTCTATATACTTAGATATCCCCCCTGCCGGATAAGCTGCATAATCTGATATCTCTTTTTTTAAATTGTTTTTAAATGCTCTGAATTTATCTATTGGAACCTTGATAATTTCATCTGCAGGATAACCTTTAACTTGCTCTTTATTGTTTAAGATTATAGGGGGTTTAGCTGCGCTTCCTCTATAGACAAAAAATGTTTTTCCTGTTTTTTTCCACTTCGGGTATCTATCAGGAAAGATATCCCAATGTCTTTCATTAATAACCATAACTTCCGGATCTTTAACAGCTTCTCCAGAAAAAATCCATTTGTCTATAGGTGAAACGCTTAAATCTAAAGGGGAAGAATCAAGAATTACTCCAGTAAGATATCTGGAAAAAAATCTTGAATTAATCCTTTCTCTTAAATCCGTAAAAGATTCCCATATCGTATCTGAAGAAATTCCTCTTTTTAACCAAAAAGATATTTCAGAAGCAATTCCAAATATGATACTGAGTCCTAAAAGGGCAGCACTATCACTCTGTATAATAACATGAATGTCTTTATTAAATTGAAGGTCGCCCATTTTTCCTGCAGTGGTATAGGCTATATGATTTTCAGGTATTTCAGATTGTTTATTCTCCAATCCATCTTCTTGTGTTATTTTATGGAATATTGGAGAAGCTTTCAGAATTGACTTGCATGGAACTAGTAAAACTTGTGCTGCTTTTGCCAGGGTAAAACTCAAAAATGATATAACTAAAGGGGAAGCAAGGTTTAATCTATAGAATTGTTTAGGAGATATCAAATAAGATAAATGGACTATAACAAATATTGTCATTAACGATGACAAAAAACTTTTTCCTGCGCCAATACAGCTTGACAGAACCAATACTCTTTTATCACTTAAAGGATGATTATAATTTTTAAACGTTTCTTTAATATGTGGGAAAATATCTTTTGCTATTCCACCTAAATAAGTAGAAGACAGAAATTCTAAAGTAGATGGAGGTTTAATTTGATAATGGTATCTCCAGGAATTTGTTAATCTATAATTTTTTTCTAAATCAGAATTTTTTCCTTCAATCAAAGCAATTGTTTTTAATAAGCTTTCATAATTTTCTTGTGTTTTTTTTGTTTGTGAAATTGTTATATTGCTCAATAAAAGTTTTTTTGTATTATTCATTACGGAGCTCAATATTTTTTTCCATTATGTTAATTTTTTTCATTTCCTCTATACAGTAGATCAGCTCATCTAATGCCCTTTCCCTTGTCATCTTTTGCCCTTCCTCAGTCCATTTTTTCCGCTCACAGGGGGAAATTGTTTGATAATTTTTAGTTAAGCAAAGTTTCATCAATTTTCATTCACCTTTTCTGTTACGTATCTCCATCCAAAGCCCCCTGCGGAAATTAGTTTATCCTGACAAACATCACAAATATTTGAGTTCGAAATTCCAGTCATTCTGCTTGCTTTATGCATTGATTCGAAACAATCGATAGTTTTTTTTGTTATCAAATCTATTTGGAAAACCGGCCTCCTGGCTGTACTTCCCCTACTATTAGCTTGACTCAATAAATTCGATTTGCTCATTTTTTTCCTGGTTTCATCAGAAGGTTTTAATCCAATATGTGATTTCCCCATCTTCTTTCTTGTCTGCTCAGAGTGTTTCAATCCGAGATGAGATTTTCTCATTTTCTCCCTGGTTTTTTTTGTTAGGATTCTTTTCTTTTTGGGTTTCTTAATGGAAAGATTTTTAAAGATATCAATGTATTTTTTAATATCTTCTTTTTTCCTCTCATAATAAGAATTATTTAATTTGAAATAATCCATTCTATTGAATCTTATTGTCTCAATAAACTCACAGCCGTCAACATACTTTTTAATATTTTCTTGTAAGCCTCTTTTTAGACTATGGTTCAATTTTTGGTTAATCTCAATGGAGGAATAATAATTTAACAAATAATAATGCTCTAATGCCTCTGCAGAAGTCATCTGCTCAACGTCATCCAGATTTAATTTATTTTTTGACAATATGGACAAAATGTCCCGCAGTCTTTTTTCATTAAAATCCATTCTACCTCCTAAATATTTCAAAAAAATGGGATAGGAAACTTTTCAGAATTCCCATCCCGGCGCAAAATTGATCAGGGAGGTTGGATCCCTGATTTATTCTATTTAAAAAACTTTTAAATTATTATTCAATTTAATTATCAGTTTACCATTTTCTCGTTTTTTAACAATTATATTTTTCTGTTCGAGATTTATGACAGCCTTTTTAATGTTTTCATATTTTATACCAAGCTTAGAGCTAATATCTGTTAGTGTTAAATTGCTTTTATTTTTGAGCAATGAAATTATCTGAAAACTCAAGTTGCGCATTTCTCTCATGATTAAATCCAGCCCTCTTTTAAGATATTTTTTTCACCCATCATCATCTCTGGCTTCTTTTCTTCTTTCATAATTTCTATTAGCGATCCCTTTTTTATTGAGGTCCCGTTAATATTTAAATTTTTGTTTGTCCTAAAAGTTCTCTCATTCATTCTTGACACGCTGCTATTTTTATTATGAGGTATGATTTTTATTTTATCGCCGACTTCAAAAACGTACTGTCCTATTATTACTTGTTCTTTGATTTCAACGTCAATTTTTTCATCATCTTCTTTATCACTATCAGCATCAAAATCATCTTTTTTATCAGAATTTTTTTTATCCTTTTTTTCATCATCAACCTTATTAGTATTAGAAGATGACATTACCGTGATCGTGTCGCCTGCATCCAGGTACATATCCCCAATTACGACCGGATCGGTGAGCGTGAAAAATTTGAGACTATTCTTAGAATCGGGCACAGCGTTAATTTTTAAAAGATCACCAGCCTCCAGAATATGGTTGTCATTTATTGCAATATCCTTTTTTACTTTAATTAATTTCCCACCTTTCTCCTGGATCCTGCCTCTTTTTAGGATATCACTAAATGCCTCATAGCCGTCTGAGTAAACCTGATTTCTAGAACCTTGAGAGAGCAAGTCTTGAACCATATTTTGCGGAACCTGTATTTCTATTGTTTCTACATTTCCTTCCTCATCAGAGTAATAATCACTCCAAAATTTATCTTGCCGTGCCGCTTCATCATCGCTGCAAGCGATTAAATAATTGCGATCAGCTATTCTTGCCCATAATTTTACCATAATAATTTTACCTCTTTATTTTTATTTTTAATTATCGAAGCCATTCCACTTATTTGAAATATGCTTATAATATTTCTCATCTTGTTGAACTTCTTCTTTAGTATTTTTAGATTTTAAAACATATTTATCTCTTAATTTTTTAATCCTTTGATACATGGTTTCTATTGTTCCTTCTAAGGTATGCTCACCCTCCCTGGACAAACTAACAGTTAAAGCATTGAGTTTACCTATTATATAATCAAAAGACTTTATTACTTTTTTTGAGTCTTCAAGAATATGACTTTCCTTCATATAACCTTTTAGCTCATCATTATCAACTATTTCAGCAGATTCCATATCTACGCTTTCTATGCCGCTTTTTTTCAGATCCTTCAACACATCTTCTGCGTCTGAAAATACCATTGATTTTTTACTAAACTTAACATATTCTCCATCTCGTTTAACAACGACATTCCAAATTGTGTCTTCTTTTTCATTATTTTCATTAAGGAGGTTCCTGCCATCATTATTTAAATTACTGTTCTCGCCCCATCTAATATTCTCATTCTCAATTCCCTGATACGAAAACCAATCGACTATCTCAGGTTGAGTTCTCCTCAAAGCAGAAGCCTGAAGGTCTCCGTAGACATCTCGAATTTCTCCATAAAATTGTCCATTTTCTTGTTGGCCGAAAAAGACAGTTCTTCCAGTCTCTCTATTATTTACTACCTCTTTGCCTTTAAAATCGTTTGATTGCATTATTTTTTTACTCCTGTTATATTCGTGGATTAATATATCTTCCCTTTGATTTATCAAAATTATAAATTTCTTTTTTTGTAGTAAACAGCTCGATTGCTAAGAGTTTTCTAATTTCGCCTACCTCATAGGGAATTGCGTGCTGCAGCAAATTCGAGAAGATTTTAAGAATTCTCGATTTCTCTATTTTATATAATATTTCTTTTTCGGTATTCATCTTTATATTAGTAGAGGAAGGTTAATATATCAAAGTTCTACTAATATAAGGAAAGCCTGCGATAAAAGGGTATTTTCTTCCCCTTGCGGGTAAGTTTACTTTAATGGAGGTGTGGGCTGTTACCTCACACCTCAACTTTTAAATTGAAATTTTCTGCTGGATAATATGTTTGGGATTATTTGTCTTCTCCTATTTCTTCCTGCAGATCATGTGCTTCTTTTATTTCGAGATGTCTAAGCTCTTCACTTGGGCATCTCAATTTTAGAAAGTAAATATTAATCCTTTTAAAGGATTTAAAAATAAAATTTTTTTCATTACATAAGGAGAACAAAAACAATGGAAGATATAAAATCATTAAAAGTAGAAATTAAGTCTCTAAAATCGATTATTGAACTTAGAGAGAAAAATCACATGGTATCCGGTCGGTATTTATTTCAGCAATTAAAATCTCTTTGCAGAGAGCAAAAGAACCCTTTACTACTTTATAGGAATCTGCACTACTGCAAGCTCAATTTACTATCGGTGCTTAAACAAGTTTCGCAGAATAACAGGGAAGCGATCAAATTTGACAAATGGATTTTAAACAGAAATTCACTTGAGAAGGCTGTACTTAAAAGATTAACAATTCTTAAAAAGCAAAAAGATGGTAAGCTACTAGACAAAATGATTAACGACCTCTCATTTGTCGTTTTTCAAATTCGTGCTGAAATTGGTAGTATTATTTTAAACCTTAAAAAAGAAATAGATATTAAAAGTGACGCTGTCCTATTCAGGGATAAAAACATTATATCCATAAGAAGCAATTCTGGATACTGGAGTTTTAGGGTATTGAAAGATATCGAAGAAATTGAAAAATGTGAAAAGAATGATAGCATTATGAAGATAGGATTTAAAAATAATCTTAATAGCCTTGCAAAAGAATTGGAGAGAAAAATCCGAATTAATTCTAGTGAATTAAAAGTTGATTCCGCTGTCCCGGCTTTGGGGAAGGTCCAGAAAGGAAGGGCTTTCAATCAGAATTGGTAAAGTGAACCTTAATACAAAAAGCTCCTGTAAAACGGGAGCTTTATTTTTCATCAGAGAAATATTTATATAAGCCTTTTCTTCAAATCAGCTATTCTGTTTTTCTTATTTAAAATAAAAGATTTATTAAACTTATCTTTTTCTATGTTTTCATCCTCATTCAAGAAAAAATCCTTTTTATTTATATCAATCAAAACAGGGTATTGATATTTCCCCTGAAAATATACCTTAACTCCAAAATTCTTCTGAATAATACTGCCCCGATTTTTGATTAAAGGAATAACAAAAGTTTTTTGATTTTTAAACCGAATGATAAGCTGCTTTTTAAATACATAGGCGTTCTGAATTGTATCAATATAAATAATCCTTCTCTGTTCTGAATTTGCATGTGAAAACTTTTCAAGATTTTCTTCATTAAAGCTTTCAAAAAGTATATCGAGCTCATCTTCCTGGAATTGCCTTGATTGTAATAACTCATTTTTATGGGTAATTAAATCTTTCTTTTCGGATTGGAGTTTTGAGCTTTCAGATAATAACGTTTCAGAATCATGGCCTTGAATAATTGCTTTAGCAATATTTTTAAGTCCTGTTTCTACAGTTTTCAATTGCTTGTTTATCCGGTCAAGGTTTATTTCAATATCCTTGTTAATCTCTTTTTCATATTTCTCTTTTTGTGCTTCAAAGTAAAAAGACAGCTCCAGGGGATTCATATAAAGCAGAGCATAACAAGTTTGAAAAATCTGCTCTAACACAAAAGCCCGAAAAGTCCCTATTTCACATTGACAATTATTATATATTTTATGAACATAATTCTCATTCACTTTTTCTGATTTTGCTTTACTTTTATGGAAATTATGGACGTATGATTTTTTGCAGGAAAAACATTTTAATATTCCAGTTAACAAATAATTTGAGTACTTAAATTGCTTAGAATGTTTTCTGATAATATTTCTAAAAGACTCATTGGCTCTATTCCAAAGTTCTTCTGTTATAATGGTTGGATAATGATTTGATTTGATTAATTTTCTATTATGCGAATAAAAGCCTTTATAAATCGGTTTAAGAATATACCTTCTAACAGTAGCATTAAAAAAAACATTGCCTTCCCGTGTTCTAAAACCTTTTTCATTAATCTCTTTTGTAACCCTTAAAATACTTTTTCCTTTAGCATAATTCTCAAAAATATATTTTAATATTTCAGCTTCTTTTTTAACAATACCAATAAGGGGAATTCCTTTTCTATGTTCAAATATTCTATAGCCATACGTCCGTCCTGGAAATACCCAATCCCCGGACTCTTTTTTTCTTTGAATTCCTATGAGTGATTTTTGTTTCTGCAATTCACTTTGAAATGTTCCTACTGCAGATAAAGTAGTGAAAGTGAACTTTTGAGTCGGGTCTTTATAATTAATAAATTGACCGTTAATCTGAACTAAAATATTCCTTTCACTAAGAATTCTTAATAATGCTAAATTTTCTTCTGTCTCTCGCCCATATCGATCGACATATTTGAAGCCGATAACATCTGAATCCTTGACTTCTTGAAGCAGTTTGATTAACGCTGGCCTTCCAATTACGTCCTTTCCTGAAGCCTGTTCAATGATTGGCTTAAATGGTAAATTGAGCTTAGATGCTTCCACTTTTAAAAAATCAAGCTGCTCTTGAATCGAGTTTTTTGACTGTCCTGGAGTTGAAATGCGGGTATAGCCGTAAAAAATATTGGTATTCATATTTTGATCCTCCATCTATAGTATAGAGTAAATGTCATACTTTATCAAGATAAAAGGTATGGGAATCGATAAAGCGGATATTCGGACCATCATCCATGTTGATCTGCCCCGTTCAGTTGAATCATACCTGCAGCAATCTGGCCGGGGCGGCAGAGATGGTAAGCCGGCCCGCTCTATC
>SDBV01003610.1_pt1 | contig 22668 bp, 23 predicted proteins | sample 2277081 | NCBI WGS metagenome assembly SDBV01 (sample SAMN10402039, study PRJNA504765) | marine sediment metagenome | isolation source: marine sediment core GS10_PC15, 223 cmbsf | place: Arctic Ocean: Southern Knipovich Ridge | collected 2010 | reverse complement strand
ATATGGGTGTGGAATCGGGGGCTTCCTTTAAATTCGAAGGTGAATCGAAATACGGAAAGGTCAACGTTGCTCCTGAAGGGAGATTGAGCAAATCGAAAGAGGGAACAAGCATGAAAATCTGGGGTACAGTTGGCTCCGGTCCAAAATCAACCATGCATCTGATCACCAGGTATGGCAATATTGATATCGAATAAGACAACCATCATACAGCGTAACAATCCCGGAATTTTTATAATTTCGGGATTGTTGCGTTATATATCCTTACAATTGATTAATCCTGAAACAATGAACCGTCTCTATTATCCCTTATTTGTTTTTCTGGTATTGTTGATGGCAGCCTGTAACTCCCAGGCCGATAAATCAAAAATTGCTGAGCAGCTGCCTGTTCCTTTTGAATATGCACTTGTACTTCATGGTGGAGCTGGGTCCATGAACTTTGAAAATGTTCCCGAACCAATGCAGGAGATATATAAACACTCCCTGGACAGTGCCCTCCAGCTGGGTCTCGATGTGTTAAAAAACGGAGGGGGCAGCGTTGATGCTGTGGAGGTGGTGATCCGCTGTCTGGAGGACAATCCATTGTTTAACGCTGGAAAAGGAGCGGTATTTACCAGTGAAGGCAAAAATGAAATGGATGCATCGATCATGACCGGCGAGGATCTGAATGCAGGTGCCGTGGCCGGGGTGACGGATATTAAACATCCCATATCAGCGGCAAGGGCAGTAATGGAACAATCCAAACATGTGATGCTGGCAGGCAAGGGAGCTTCGGTGTTTGCTGAGGAGGTTGGATTGGAAATTGTTGATCCTTCTTACTTCTATACAAAACACCGTTTCGAATCACTCCAGCGCGCTTTAGAGAAGGAAAAACATGGAACGGTGGGTTGCGTGGCCCTCGACCGGAACGGAAACCTTTGTGCCGGTACGTCCACAGGGGGTATGACCAATAAGAAATACGGCCGCATCGGCGATTCATCCATTATCGGTGCCGGTACCTATGCCAACAACCTCACATGTGGTGTATCGGGAACCGGACATGGAGAGTTCTTTATGAGGTGGATAGTGGCCTATGATATTTCCGCCCTGATGGAATACAAGGGTATGGGTGTTGAAGAGGCTGCACAACAGGTTGTTATGGAAAAACTGGTGAAGGCCGGCGGAAGTGGTGGTGTGATCTGCCTGGACCGATACGGAAGACCTGCCATGGTGACCAATACCACCGGTATGTTCCGCGCTTATGGCAACTCAGAAGGGGAGCGGATTGTGGCAATCTTTAAATAGACAGGTAGCTTAACCCAACTTTGTTTTGAATGGCAAAAAAGTCATAAAATCTGCATGGTGAACGATGTAGGCCTCGGTGCTGCGTTTAACCATATCACCCTCCCCGGCATGGGCGGCAATGATGTGGCACACCTCGGGGGGGATTCCGCAGCTCTCTGCCAGTGAGACGCCCGAGAAGGGATGGCGGAGGTACTTCCCATAGGTGCCCTGGATGGCCTTGCCGTTATCATCCAGTACATATTCCAACAGCTTCCCAACATCGGCCAGGATGGCGCCTGACAGGAGCACATCCATATCCACCGGGAGTTCCTTCCCGAAAAACTCATTCATTTTGTTGCCACTGTCACGGGCAATATGCACCACGGCACGTTTGTGGTCCATGAAACTCACCTTCAGGCCGGGTCCGCACAGCAGGGTGAAGGGGATCCGTTTCAGGTCACCGGGCGACAGGACACTCTTTTCCAGTGCTTTTTCCCAGACCATGGCGGTCTTTAAGCGAAGTTCAGGATCTCCGATCCATTCAATTTCGGGCCACAATTCAAGTACTTCCTGTTTGATTTTATCCATGATGCGGTGTATTAGAGGTTTTCAATGATGGCATCGGTCATCTGCCTGGTGGACGCAGCTCCATGGTCGATGACATCTGCACTTCCTGTCAGCTTCATCATATCGTAGGTACGCACTTTTCCGTCGAGGATCACCTTTGAGATAGAACTTTTTATCTTTGCCGCAATAACAGTTTCACCTATATGATCCAGCATCAGACAGGCCGATTCCATCATGGCAATTGGGTTCACAATGTTTACCGGGTAGTCTGCATATTTTGGAGCCGATCCATGGGTGGGTTCAAATACCGCCACCTCCTTGCCCAGGTTGGCACTGCAGGCAAAACCCAGTCCGCCTATCAATCCTGCAAATCCGTCCGAAACGATATCTCCGAACATATTGCCGGCAACTATCACCCCGTAATTTTCCGGATTCTTGGTAAGCCACATCATTTGGGCATCGATGTTGGTGTTCCATAGTTCGATTCCCGGAAAATCCGCAGCCTGGATCTCCTGGGCCATTTTGTACATCATTCCGGAGGTCTCCCTGATCACATTGGGTTTTTCACATACAGTAACACTCTTGTACCCATATTTGCTGGCGTACTCAAAGGCGGCCCGGAGAATCCGCTCAGTGGCTTTTTTTGTGAATATCCTGGTAGAGATGGAGAGTTCCTCCACTGGAACATCGCCAAAATTCTTCACAAATTTAGGGTGGGAGGCCAGGCCCTTGTAAACGATTTCAGGAGGATTGGTCCACTCCACTCCGCCATACAAACCTTCCGTATTTTGCCTGAATATGGCCACATCGATTTTGGGTTCCTCAATGCTGTTTCCCTTACCACGCCTGATGAAATTGAGCGGATTGCCTTTGTATGTCCTGCAAGGTCTGATGCAAACATCCAGGTTAAAGTGTTGCCTCAGGCCCACGATGGGACTTGAATAGATAAAGCCTTTATCATGCAGTGAAGGATCCAACTCGGAGGCAGCAGCATCTTTGGGTTTGCTTGTAATGGCGCCAAAAAGGCCAATTTTGTGCTTTTCCAGCAGCTGTATGGTTCTTTCCGGCAAGGGATTACCCTCTTTTTTCCAGAACTCCCAGCCAATGTCTCCTTCCACATAACCGGTATCAAATCCTGCGATTTCAAGTACCCTGATCGTCTCTTCAAGCACGACCCTCCCAATGCCATCGCCGGGAAGTGAAACTATGGTTCGTTTTTGCATGTTCATAAACAGTTTAGAGTAAGATTTCAGAATTATTATCTTTGCTAAAAGTAGAATTTTATTGTGTCTCAATAATTGTTTTTGATCATATTTGAGACAAATATATTGCATAACATAAAGCCATAATATTCAACCCATAGATGCAAAGTATAACTGAGCTCCAGCCTCTGGAGGTATGGTCTTATTTTAACGAAATACTGGCCATACCGAGAATTTCCAAAAAAGAAGAAAAAATCATTAATTACCTTGTTGATTTTGCCACCGGCAACAAGTTGTCTTACAAAAAAGACAGGGTAGGGAACCTGCTGATTTCCAAGCCTGCCACCAGGGGGATGGAAAACAGGAAAGGTGTGATCCTTCAGTCTCATGTGGACATGGTGGGTGAAAAGCAGGCCGGGGTGGAACACGATTTTGACAGCGATCCCATCAAGGCCTACATTGAGGATGGATGGATGAGGGCGAAAGGGACAACCCTGGGAGCCGACGATAGCATCGGAATTGCTGCATCGCTGGCCATCCTTGCCTCAAGTGAGGTTAGGCATGGTCCCCTGGAGTGCCTGTTTACCATTGATGAAGAGAGTGGGATGACTGGCGCACTGGGAATCCAACCCGGATTTCTTAAAGGATCAGTATTGTTGAACCTCGATTCGGAAGATGAAGGAGAGATCTTCATAGGGTGTGCAGGAGGCATGGATACCATAGCCAGTTTAAGGTACAAGAAAAAAAGGGTGAACAGGAACAAGATTGCACTTCGAATCAGTGTGGGTGGATTGAAGGGAGGTCATTCGGGCGACGAGATTCATAAGGGGCTGGGGAATTCCATCAAAATACTGAACCGGTTTCTATGGAATGCCGACCAGCAGTTCAAAGTCAGGCTTTCAAAGTTGGAAGGAGGAAAGGCCCGGAATGCCATTCCCAGGGAGGCAGAAGCAGTGATCACTTTACCCCCGAGAAGTCTGGAACTGATCAGGGTTTATTTTGAATCTTTCGTTAACATCCTGAAGAAGGAATTGGAGGTGATTGAACCTGAATTTCAAATGGTTATGGAATTGACAGCCCCACCCGAGTTTGTGATGAGCAGGAAGCAACAGAGAAAGCTGTTCAATGTGCTGTATGCATGTCCTCACGGGGTTGTTGCCACGAGTCAGGAGATATCCTGTCTGGTGGAAACATCCACCAACCTGGCATCCATCAGGCATACCGGCGACGACAGACTGGAAATCGTTACCAGTCAGCGAAGCAGTGTGGAGTCGTCAAAACGTGATATCGCAGACCGGATGGCTTCTCTGTTCAGGCTGTTGGGGGCCAGGGTCAGACACTCCGGTGGATATCCTGGCTGGAAACCCAACATGGCATCTGAGATATTGAAAATATCAGAAGAAGTATATCAGGATCTGTTTGGCAGCAAACCGGAAGTAAAAGCGATACATGCAGGATTGGAATGCGGTTTGTTCCTGCAAAAGTATCCAGACCTGGATATGATTTCATTTGGGCCGACCATTAAAGGAGCCCATACACCCGATGAGCGGATCGAGATTGAAACGGTGGAGAAATTCTGGAAGTTCCTGCTGGTGATGCTGGAACAGGCACCTCCTCGGAAAGGGATTTGAGTTTGATGTTGAATGGATAAATTGATTTTTTATCTCTTTTTCCACAACCCAGGGTTACGGCTTGTATGAAGCACAGCAGAAACGATTACAGTCTTATTGCCTTCATCAATGGTATAGTGGATCATAAACGGGAAAACGTTTAAAACGGTAGTTCTTACGTCATTATAACGGATGCTGCATGATTTAGGATTTTGTTTGATATAACGGATTTTTTCTCGAATCTCAACCGTAAATCTTTTACCAAGACCCTTACTCTGTTTATTGTACCACAGAGCGGCTTCCCGAATATCATTTTTTGCAAGTGGAAGGATGATAGATTTAGACATTAAAACTCTTTTTCAATATCATCCATAGCAGAATCAAAGTCCAATGCTATACTTGGGTTGTCTTTATAATCCGCAAGGCGCTTTCTTACTATGTCCTTATGCCAATCAGGAATATCAACTTCTTCCTCCTCCAACCCCTTGTATTTTGATTTAAGGTCTTCCCATTCCTGGATGGGAATAAAAACGCCTGTGGTTTTGCCCTTGTTATCTGAGATATATTGTAGGTTCATGATTAAGCCAGTTTTTGATGTGTTCAACTCATCTCGCATCCTTGAGCAATGCATACACTATATGCAACACTCTTCTTACATGCTGTAGAATCAATGCTTGAGTAAAATTACCTTATTTTAGGAATAAATTCAAAACAACCAGTGAAATATGGAACTTATTCAATAACAAAAGAGGAAAAGGGAACAGGCACCTCCCCGGAATTGATTTTTCCCTGGGGATATCCGGCCCAGTAGTGGTTTGATTTACTGCACAGGCTCAAATTCTGATTTGATAACACCACAGACCGGACAGTACCAGTTGTCCGGTATATCTTCAAATGCTGTTCCCGGAGCTATTCCACTGTCGGGATCACCCTCTTCGGGATCGTATACATAGCCGCAGATGGTACACTGATATTTTTGCATGTTATTTCTTATTAAGAATGCTACTGCGGCCCAGGAATACAACAATACTGCCTGTAATGACCTGTCCTGTCTCAGGATCCAGCTCCGATCCGTTCATGCTGTGAGGGATCAGGTAGACAGCGAGCATGACCAGTGAGGCGGCAACGGCCAGCCAGCGGGCATACGATTTCTTCCTGAGGAACCATGCAGCTGAAAATGCAATGAGCGCGAACACAACTTTGTTATCCGTTAAATCTTTACCAAGGGGCCACCCGGTCCACAAATCACCAAATGCATAATACTGAACTACCGGTCCAAATACAAATCCACCTGCCAAAAGGAAGATGAGGGTCATACCCACATATCTTTTGTAAACAGGCAAATTAGCAGCAGCAAAGAGTATGGTGGCAGTGGACCAGATCACGGTCAGGACCATCAGCAGGATGTGGGGGATCTGGGCCCAGCCGGGTACGGTTCCTTTAAACCGGACAATCACATTTTCCGTATCACCAAGATCAACGGTTTTTCCGTCCGCCATCAATTCCAGGTGATACTCAATCTTTCCTGCAGGAGGCTGGTTAGGCAGCGATGTAGTGAGCATGCCCTGTTCACGAACCAGGGTGAGGGTATTCCAGGTATCATTTGTGGGGAATCTCCTCCAGACAATACTGCCTTCAAACTCAGAAGGTAACTTAAGTTCAACCGGGCAATCTGATGTGCCACCATGGGAGCGGGGAAGCTCAAATTTATATGCCGTACCGTTGAGAGAGATCTCGTAATCCTTTTCATAGGTGGGGCCTGTCATCCTCTGGTACACCATGGTACCCAGGGATATAACAACAGCCAATATCCAGAAAATATTTTTTTTCTTCATTTTATAAACATTTGGATTCAAATAATTATCTTAAAATCAAAGCTGGATAAGAAGATCCAGAGTATCCCCGCCCCGTTTTACGGTAACAACAATACTCATACCTTCTTTCAATTGATCCAGGCGGCTCATGTAATCATATATATTGCCCACCTTTTTTCCTTCAATGGCAACAATGATGTCATCTTTCTGAATTCCGCCCAAAGCTGCAGGTTTTCCTTCATCCGTTATGAACATAACCGGCATACCCTCATTGCCATCATAGGTCGTATCGGGCATGAGGCCCAGGGTAATTCCGCCCCGACGGCCACGGGAAGAGCCGCCTACCTTGGGACCAGCTTCGGTAAAAGCGATCCTCTCCTTTTCATTGGCCAGTGCCTCTGCAATCTCGGCCACGAACTCAACCACTTCCCTGGTGCCGTCCAAATTGATCGCTGACATATGATCTGCAGGCGTATGGTAATCGGCATGTGGCCCGGTTGAAATAAACAACACCGGTACATCTTGGGCATAAAATGCAGCATGATCCGATGGACCAAAGCCGGCCTTTGAGTATTTCAGGTTAAACTCATGGGACCGGTTCAGGGAGTCTATCAACATTTTGAATCCGGGTGAAGTCCCGATTCCGCCAATCTGCAGCTGCCGGTCCTCATTCAACCGACCCACCATATCTATATTGATCATGACCTGAACCATGGAAAGGTCGATGGGCGAATTTTCGGTGAAATACCTTGATCCCACAAGCCCCATCTCTTCTGCCCCGAAGGTGGTGAAAAGAATGCTGCGGGAAGGAGCCCTGGATACCAGGTATTCCGCGATCTCAATGATACCGGCCACACCCGATGCATTGTCATCGGCACCATAGTGTACGGCTGTGGTATCCGGTTCCCTGGAAGATGAGCCAGGCCCACCCATACCCAGATGATCATGGTGGGCACCCATCACCACATATTCTGCACGCAGTGAGGGATCTGCACCCTTAAGCACTGCTACTGTATTAGCCGTTTCCACTGTCCTGGGTTGAAGATCAACGGTGATACTGACCTTTATTCCGCTGGCAAAAGAGGCGGGTTTCAGGGTTGAGGAGATCCTTGAATCATAAACCGAAATACTGTCCTTTCCTGCCGTTGAAAACAGGTTGTCTGCTGCCGAACGGCTTAAATGGATCACAGGGATGAACAATGGATGCTGTTTTCCTTTGAGTTCGACGAGCCTGTCATCCACGTCAAATCCTGCTCCGGATACAAAAATTACTCCCGCAGCACCCTGGTCGGCCGCCAGCAATGCTTTTCCGCGGTCTTCGCTGTGGTTTATATAGGGAGAAGAAGCCTCCTGCTTTCCAGGCACTCCCCGCAAGAGCATCACCCACTTTCCACTTACATCCACAGATGCATAATCATCCCATTGAATGTCCGCTTCATCGATCTGAAATCCATAACCGGCAAATACAACTTCTGCTTCAACCGATCCATTGGTACTGAAGGAAAACAGGCTGAAATCTGACCCTGTCTCCAATTCATTTCCATGGAAAGAAAAACTGTTGGATGGTCCGGTTTCAATTTCAGTAACGATATCAAATGGTTGCAGCCCTTTCTTATCGTACAAGCTGAGACCGGCCTGTTTGAACTGTGATACAATGTATGCTGAAAGCAAATCATCTTCCGGTGTTCCCGGATACCTTCCTTTCAACTCGTCTGATGCCAGATAAGATATATGGTCTTCAATCTCAGTGGTGGTGATCTCCTTCTCGAACTTTGGCTGGCAGGAGATAAGAACCAGTGTGGCTACCAGGAAAAATGCAGTGTTTTTCATTCTTAAATTGCAGTAAATCAATGTAATACCTATCTTATTTATTTTCAATATAAAGAGCCGCAAGATACAACATAATTTTTTCCTAAAAAAGCTTGACGAATATTGTTTCGGATGTATACATTGCAGTCATGATTAAAAAATTAATGAGCCAAAACAATTCATTATGAGAACAACAGCACTCATCCTACTCCTGACAATGGCGGGATCACTGGTCGGTCAGGATTCCATTACGCTGTTTGATTGCCATTTGCTGGCCCAGGGAAATGCCCCCAGGTTAAATGACCGTGAGATCATCCGGCAGATTGGTGACCTGAAGGTGGATAATGCCGGAACCAGCTGGTTTCCATCTTTGAATTTGAACGGTAAACTCAGTTATCAGTCGGATGTGGTTATTGTATCACTTACTGATCCCTCCATTCCTGTAGATTTTCCGGAAGTACCCCACGATCAGTTTGGTTTGAACCTGGATATTTCTCAAAACCTGTTTGACGGAGGGATCACCAAATCTCAAAAGGCCTATGAAGAGGCTGCATCAGCAGCGGAGCTGCAACAGGTTGAGGTTGACCTTTATGGACTGAAAGCGAGGGTGAATCAGTACTATTTTGCCACGCTGGTTATGCAGGAGAACAGGAGGAACCTGGGCATTCATATGGATAACCTGATGACCAGGCATGAAGTGATCAGTGCTGCCATCGAATATGGTACCATGCTTGAAACGGACCTGAAGGTGATCGAAGTAGAAATACTGAAGATCAAACAGTCCCTGGTGGAAATTGATGCACGCAGGAACTCATTTCTTGGAGCTCTGAGTGTTCTTTGTGGGATAGAATTTCACAAAGGGACCCTCCTTGTAATACCTGTCCTGGATGGAAAAAAGGGGGACCGGGGAGCCCGGCCTGAATACCAGTGGTTTTATTTAAAGAATGCCTCCATGGAAGCCGGCAAAGAATTGATGGGCAAAAAACGCATGCCGGTCCTGTATGCATTTGGCCAGACAGGCTATGGAAAACCCGGATATAACATGCTGAGTGGAGAATGGGATTTCTATTACATGGTTGGCGCCGGCCTGCGTTGGAACATATGGGACTGGAACAGCAGCAGCAGGGATCGCCAGGTGATCGGGCATCAGCAACAGATCCTCAGGAATCAACAGGCGTCCTTCGATCAGGAAATTGAGTCCCTGATGGTCCAGGAGGAGGCGAAAATGGAGCAGTTCAAGGAGTCCATGAAACTGGAGAAGCAGGTGTTGAAGCTTCAAACCGAGATCTCAGAAAATGCGGCTACCAGGCTGGCTAACGGCACCATCACTGCCACAGATTATATTACTGAACTGAACAAGGAAAGCCTGGCCAGGATCAACCTGGCCACACATCAGATACAGATGATGCAATCCTATGCAAATTATTTAACCATCCAGGGTAACCTGTAAAATCCAGACCATGAACCATACCAGATATCTTTTACCGGCGTTGTTATCGACCCTCCTGGCATGTAACAACGATGTTGACAAGGCCGATGCCTATGGTAATTTTGAGGCCATTGAGGTGGTTGTATCTGCTGAAATTCAAGGAAGAATTATTGCTTTCGAATTCCGTGAAGGAGAAAAACTTGAAAATGACCAGGTAATCGCTGTCATTGATTCTACCCAGCTATATCTTAAAAAGAAGCAATTGCAGTCGGGGGAGGCCTCATTGCGCTCAAAGATCAAAACACTTGAAGCCATGGTCCATGCCAACCAGGTGCAACTGACGAACCTGGAAAGGGAGAAAGAGCGGGTCGATCGACTGTTTGAGGGGGGGGCAGCCACTCCCAAACAGCAGGATGATATCAATGGCCAGATTGCGCTTCTGAAGGCCCAGGTTGCAGCAACAGAATCACAAAAAGCTTCTGTATACGCTGAAAGGAATACCCTGGATGTACAGATCCAGCAGGTGGAGGATCAGATCCGGAGATGTGCCGTGAGGTCGCCGATGGATGGTATCATCCTTACCAGGTATAAGGAAGAAGGTGAAATTACCTCGCCGGGTCAGCCACTGTGTAAAATGGCCAACATGAAGGAGCTTATCCTCAGGGCCTATGTAACCGGTAACCAGTTATCCCTGATAAAAGTTGGTGAAACAGTGACTGTTCGGTTCGATAGTTCCGATGGAATGGAAGATACCAATGGTGTGGTAAGCTGGATCTCTCCCCAGGCAGAGTTTACACCAAAGATCATCCAGACCAGGGAGGAAAGGGTCAGCCTGGTGTATGCCATCAAGGTATTGGTGCCCAATGAGGGAGCGCTTAAGATCGGGATGCCAGGAGAGGTGGTTTTCAAGAAAGAATTGCAATAATGTCATTGATTGTCAATCATATAGATAAATCATTTGAATTAACCAGTGCCTTGAACCAGGTGGATTTTGAGGTGAAGGACGGGGAGCTTTTTGGTTTGATCGGTCCCGATGGAGCCGGTAAATCGACCCTGTTTCGTATCATTGCTTCCCTTCTTATCCCGGATGCGGGCAGCTGCAGTGTGAATGGATTTGATGTGGTGTCCCAATACAGGGATGTGCGAAAAATCATCGGATACATGCCGGGGCGATTCTCGCTCTACATGGACCTTTCGGTTGAAGAGAACCTGGCATTCTATGCCAGGGTGTTCGGGACAACAGTAAAGGAGAACTATGATCTGATCAAAGATGTGTACCAGCAGATCGAACCGTTTAAAAAGAGGCTGGCAGGAAGGCTCTCCGGAGGCATGAAGCAGAAGCTGGCTCTCTCGTGTGCATTGATTCACAGACCTGGTGTTTTGATCCTGGATGAACCTACAACCGGAGTGGATGCTGTTAGCCGCCGCGAGTTCTGGGATATGCTTAAAAGGATCCAGGGCGAGGGAATCACCATCATTGTCTCCACTCCCTATATGGATGAAGCAGAAATGTGTGACCGGGTGGCCCTGATCCAAAAAGGAACCATCCTGGACATTGCCAATCCATCGGAGATGGGAGACAATGGTGCTCCGCTCTATGCCCTTAGAAGTGACCGTGGTGTATACGCTCACCTTGATAAGATAAGGCAGATGGAGGAGTGCCGGAGTGCATGGCTTTTCGGGGATGAATTGCATGTGACCCTGCATTCTGCTGTTGATGTTACTGCTGTGTCATCAGCTATTGATGGTTGGAATGATCCATCCATCAGATGGACATCCATCACACCTTCCATAGAGGACAGATTCATGGGTTTGATGAAGGAGGAAGAATGACAGTTGCCCCGGACCATATTATTGAAGTAAAAGACCTGGTGAAGAAGTTCGGTTCTTTTGTGGCCAACGACCGGCTTTCTTTCCATGTAAACAGGGGAGAGATCTTCGGTTTCCTGGGTGCCAACGGGGCTGGCAAGACAACCACCATCAGGATACTTTGCGGCCTCTCTTATCCAACCTCCGGTGAAATCCGGGTGGCCGGACATGATGTATACCGTGAAAGGGAAAAGATCAAACGGAAAATAGGGTATATGTCCCAAAAGTTCTCACTCTATGAGGATCTGACGGTCTCGGAGAATATCAGGCTCTACGCCGGGATCTACCGGCTGAACCGCAAGCAGATCAACCAGAGGGAGGAACAGCTGCTGGAACGGCTTGGATTGCTGCCTATCAAAAACCGTTTGATCCGGGACATTCCACTGGGATGGAAGCAAAAACTGGCATTTTCAGTGGCCATTTTTCATAAACCTGACATAGTTTTCCTGGATGAACCTACTGGCGGTGTTGATCCCATCACCAGGCGACAATTCTGGGAAATGATTCATGATGCAACACTGGAGGGAATTACAGTATTTGTAACCACCCACTATATGGATGAAGCTGAATATTGCGACCGGGTTTCCATTATGGTGGACGGTCGCATTGAAGCACTGGATAAACCAGCAGTGCTGAAGAAGGAGTATGATTCAAAGAATATGAATGAAGTGTTCTTAAAACTTGCACGGAAATAATGAAGCGCTTTTTTGGATTTGTAAAGAAGGAGTTTCAACACATTTTCAGGGATGTGCGAACGCTGGTTATACTGTTCGGACTTCCGGTGGTCATGATCATATTGTTTGGATATGTGGTTACCAACGAGATCAAGGATGTGGATGTGGGGATCTGGGACAAGTCCAGGGACCAGGTTTCAACGGAGATCATACAAAAGATCCTCTCATCAGGATATTTTGTGCTGGCGGGAACCATTGATCATGAGGAGGAAATTGAATCGCTGTTCAAGAGTGGTAAGGCCAAGGTAGTGGTGGTATTTGAGGATAATTTTGAGAAGCGTTTCACGCGCGAAAACCGGGCTGCCATCAAACTGATCACCGATGCTTCCGATGCCAATTCCGCACAGCTTGTTCAGACCTATCTGCAGGGTGTCCTGGCAAATTATTTCAGCTCTGTGAACCAGGCAGGAACAATCCCCTGGGAGGTGGAGATAAAATCAAGAATGTTCTACAATGAAGAGATGACGGGGGTATACATGTTCATACCCGGACTGATGGCATTGATCCTGATGCTCATATCTGCGTTGATGACATCTGTTACAATTACCCGGGAGAAAGAGTTCGGGACCATGGAGCTGTTGCTGGCATCTCCGCTTAAACCATGGGAGATCATCCTGGGAAAGGTAACACCCTATGTGTTGCTCTCTTTTATCAATGCAATGACCATCATTCTGCTGGGATTCCTGATTTTTGATGTACCTGTGGTTGGCAGCCTTTGGTTGCTGATGCTGGAGTGCATGCTATATATCACGCTGGCCCTGTCACTGGGAGTGTTGATCTCCACTGTTTCGAAGACGCAGCAAATGGCCATGATCATCAGCATGCTTGGTTTGATGCTCCCAACCATCCTTCTTTCAGGGTTCATTTTTCCCATCGATAATATGCCCGGGATCCTTCAATGGGTCTCTGCCATCATGCCGGCCCGATGGTTCATAGTGGTGGTGAAGAACATCATGCTCAAGGGAACCGGATTCGTCTTCATCTGGAAGGAAACACTTATTATGCTGGGGATGACACTGTTATTCATACTTGGGTCAGTGAAAAGATTTAACATCAGATTGAATTAGGAGAATCAGGCAGCATGAACATTTTATATACCCTGTTAATAAAAGAGTTTAAGCAGATCTTCAGGAACAAATTTATGCTCCCGGTCATATTTGTGATCCCGGTTGTACAGATGATCGTCCTCACCTATGCAGCCAGTCTCGAGATGAAGGATATTAAGATGGCCGTGGTGGACCAGGATTTTTCAAGTGCGTCACGGTTATTGATCTCCAAATTCTCAGGATCACCATTTTTTGAGATCGAATATCAGACCACTGATTATGATGAAGCAATGGGGTTGCTGACACGCGACCGGGTGGATGTGATCCTGCATCTTCAACGCAACTTTGAAAAGAGGCTCTATAGTGAGCAGAAAACCGACCTTCAGCTCGTGGTCAATGCCATCAATGCCATGGAGGCCGGACTGGTCAATGCATATTGCACCCGGATTATTACGGGGTACAACAGCCAGATCAGGGCCGATTGGTTTGGTATGGAGCCTTCAGGAGCAATGGCCTCACTCGAGATCATACCTGAATTCTGGTACAATCCGCTGCTCGATTATAAAATCTATATGTTCTCTGGTATTCTGGTGATCCTTGTCACCCTGATCGGTATGCTGCTAACTGCACTGAACCTTGTAAGGGAGAAGGAGATGGGGACCACCGAACAGATCAATGTCACTCCCATACGCAAGTACCAGTTCATCATAGCCAAATTGCTGCCTTTCTGGGTTATAGCCATCTTTGAACTGGCTTTCGGATTGCTGGTGGGACGCCTCCTGTATGATCTGCCCATGGAGGGGAATCTTGGGCTGCTGTTCCTGTTTGCCAGTGTCTATCTTTTCGTGGTCCTTGGGATCGGCCTGTTCCTGTCGACCATCTCCAATACCCAGCAGCAGCTGATGTTTATGGCGTTCTTTTTTATGATAACCTTCATCCTCATGAGTGGTGTTTTTACACCTGTGGACAGCATGCCCCGGTGGGCACAGCAGATCAATACCATCAATCCAACAGCCTACTTCATGCGTGTGATCCGGATGGTTCTGTTAAAGGGATCCGGATTCCGGGACATCAGCCGGGAGTTTTACAGCATGAGCCTTTATGCTGTATTGATACTTACACTTGCTGTGACCAATTACAGAAAGACTACCTGATCAATTCATCAAATATCCTGTCGGTTGCCCTGGAGTCCCAGTTGGCTGCACCTTTCTTTTTAGTCACGATTTTCCCTTCCCTGGAAATGATGAAGGTAGTGGGGATGGAACTGGCCTCAAATACCCCAGGGGTAGGAGTTCCCTGGTAGTAGACAGGCAAGTCATACCCATGTTTTTTCATAAACTCCTCAACCACAGATGGTTTTTGGTTTGTAACCAGCAGAAAGACCACTTCATTCCCATGCTTCTCATATGCTTTTTGAATTTCAGGGAGTTCGGCAACACATGGGGGACACCATGTGGCCCAGAAATTCAGGAAGATGACTGCTCCACGAAGCTCACTAAAGTATTGGGGTGTGGCATCTCCGTCGGCCAGGACCCAGCCGTAATCCAAATCAGTGAGAGCAACTTGTTTATCCTCGCTCCTGATGGTTGGATTTTTCACATTAAGAACCACCCTGTTCACTGTTGTGGCAATCGCTTTACGGGGACCTGGAATGATCAGGAGCACCAGCAATAACCAGAACATTACATCTCCTGTCTTATGCAACGTTGACCGGGTCTCTTTCCATTTGGTGAGCCGCTGTTTAAGTGTAGTCATTTTATTCGATTTTGATGCAAAGGTAGTTTTTCCCGTTTCCTTCGGGCAAGTTTATTATATTTGTTTTGCAAACTGCGCAGCATGATCAGAAAGCTGAAAACCTTTTTCCAGGAGGAGATCTGGTCGCATGACCTTGCCTCCAAATCCCGACGCCGCTCTTTTTTAATAAGGCAAGCCAGGATCTACATCCTTGCAGTCAAGGGTTTTTTTGAGGACAGGGCCACAGTAAAGGCCGCTTCCCTGACCTATTTCACCATGCTCTCCATCGTTCCCATCTTCGCCATTGCCTTTGCCGTAGCCCGTAACTTTGGATTTGAGAACCGGCTGCATGAACTTATAAACAACAACATGCAGGGGCAGGGACAGGATGAAATTCTGAAATGGGTCACCGACATGGTTGATAGTCTCCTGAGCAACACCAAAGGAGGGATCCTGGCGGGAGTGGGCGGTGTGATCCTGTTCTGGTCTGTGATTCAGGTACTCAACAATATTGAAGCCGCTTTTAATGACATCTGGCAAATTAAGAAGGCCAGGAGTCCCGTAAGAAAATTCAGCGACTACCTGGCCATTATGATCTTCAGTCCGATTGCCATTGGGCTCACGGGAAGCATGATGGTAAAGATCCAGTCTACGGCCGAGGAGATGGAGCTGTTTAAAGGCATCATTGTTTTGATGATCAAATCAGTTCCATATGTCTCTATCTGGCTCCTGTTCACCATTGTATATATCGTCATGCCCAATACCAAGGTGAAATTCAAGTATGCTGTGATAGCGGGCATTTTTGCTGGCACAGTTGCCATGATCTTTCAGGGTTTATACCAGAATCTCCAGATAGGGGTTTTCAGATTCAATACCCTGTATGGCAGTATAGCAGCCATTCCCCTGTTCCTTCTATGGCTGCAGTTCACCTGGCTGATCGTATTGAGCGGTGCTGAGATCTCATTTGCCTATCAGAACATTGAGAATTATGAATTTGAAGAGGATGCCCTGAATCTGAGCCACAACAATAAACGGATCCTCACTTTGCTCATCGCATACCACATTATCAAGAATTTCGAGGAAGGCGGTGAGCCATGGAATACGGATATGCTCAGCCATGAACTGGGCATCCCCATCAGGCTGGTGAACGATCTGGTCTACGATCTCGTTAATGCAGGGGTCCTGGCTGAACTTGCCTCGGATAATCCGAAGGACCGCTCGTACCAGCCATCTGTGGATATCAGCATCATATCGGTAGACTTTATTTACCGTCAGCTGGAGCAGGCAGGCGGCGACACCATGCATGTGACCGAGTCGGACGAGCTGAAACGGATTACCAACATACACGAGCACATATTGCACTCCATACGGGAGTCTCCCTCCAATGTTTTACTCAAGGACCTGTAGTGCCTGAAAGAAAATGTCAACTATCGATTTGAAAGCGAATCGAGCCAATTAGCAATAAATTAATCGTGCCATACATTGGTAGTTATTGAATTATTACCTAATATTGCAGAACAATTGAAAGAAATGGAATTTTACACTGTACAGGGCGCATTTCATCACCACCATCATTTGACCGGTTAGTGGCACTGTGCAGATAAATGTAATCCAGAATATATTGTAAGGTTTGCAGATGCTGCAGACCTTTTTTCGTTTTAAAAAAGTGTATATGGAGAAGCTAAGAATTGCTATACAGAAATCGGGCAGGCTCAGTGAAAAATCACTGGCACTGTTGAAAGAAGCCGGAATCTCCCTGAACAATGGTTCCCGTAAACTTCTGTCAGTTGCCCAATCATTTCCCCTGGAGGTGATCTACCTCAGGGACGATGATATACCGCAGTACGTGGAGGATGGGGTGGCCCATATTGGTATTGTGGGAGAGAATGAGTTTGTGGAGAAAGCATGTGCTGTGGACCTGGTGGAAAGGCTTGGATATTCCAGGTGCCGGCTCTCCATTGCCATTCCAAAATCCGATTCCTTTGAAAGCATTGAGGATCTGGATGGCAGGCGCATTGCCACCTCATACCCGGTGATCCTTGAAAAGTACCTGGGCGAACATGGAGTAAAAGCCGATGTTCATGTGCTCAGCGGATCGGTTGAAATTGCTCCGTCCATTGGTCTGGCCGATGCCATTTTTGATATTGTAAGCTCTGGCAGTACACTGATCAGCAACGGGTTAAAAGAAGTTGAAACGGTGATGAAATCGGAAGCGGTGGTTATTGCAAATCGCAAACTTGGCGATACCCAGAAAAGTTTGCTGACCGACCTGTTGTTCCGGATACGCAGTGTGCTGGCAGCATCCAACAACAAATACATTCTTCTGAATGCCCCCAATGACCGGCTGCAGGAGATCATAGATGTGATCCCGGGCATGAAAAGTCCCACGGTGATGCCGCTGGCCGAGGAGGGGTGGAGTTCTGTCCATTCAGTATTGAGTGAAAAAGCATTCTGGGCGGTCATTGACAGGTTGCGGGAGCTGGGTGCCCAGGGTATCCTTGTGATACCCATTGAAAAGATGATAGTTTAACAAATTACATGCAAGATCAAACAGATAAACCCCATTGACCCATGAACATCATACGTTATCCCCAACGGGAGAGCTGGTCCCGGTTGCTTCAGAGACCAGCACTGAACCATTCACTCCTGGAGGAGCAGGTGAAAAAGATTGTAGAGGAAGTTGCCGTCAGGGGAGACCGCGCTGTCATCTCCTATACAAAGGAATTCGACCGGGTTGAACTGGACTCTCTCGAGGTGCCCGCAGGTGATATTTCGGAGGCCGGAAATGAGGTCAGTGATGCATTGAAGCAGGCCATTGACGAGGCCCGCTGGAACATCAAAATTTTTCATAAGAAGCAAACACACCATTCGGAAACGATTGTAACCACCGCAGGTGTACGCTGCTGGCAAAAACCGGTCCCCATCAGCAAGGTGGGACTTTACATACCCGGAGGATCTGCGCCCCTGCTGTCAACTGTACTGATGCTGGGAGTTCCTGCAAAAATTGCAGGATGTAAGGAGGTTATCCTGTGTACACCTCCGGATGGCAACGGAAAGATCAGTGCTTCCATTCGTTATATTGCCGGCCTGCTGGGAATTGACCGGATCTTCCGTGTGGGCGGTGTTCAGGCCATAGCAGCCATGGCTCACGGTACGGAGAGCATCCCTGCAGTGAATAAGATCTTTGGACCCGGAAATCAATACGTCACCATGGCCAAGCAGATTGTCAGCCGTGAAACGGTGGCCATTGACATGCCAGCCGGACCTTCCGAGCTTGCAGTTGTGGCTGATGCCTCTTCCAATCCTGCCTTTATTGCTTCGGATCTTCTCTCACAGGCTGAACATGGACCCGATAGCCAGGTGTTGCTCGTATCCGATTCCGATGATCTTATTGGTAAGGTTCAGGATGAACTCAAACTGCAGCTATCCACGCTACCAAGGAAAGATATAGCTGCAGAGGCATTGAGCAACAGCAAGATGATCCTGATGGAAAACCAGCAGGAGATCATCGATATGATCAATGATTACGCCCCTGAACACCTGATCCTGGTCACCAGGAATTACAAGGAACTATCGGAACGGGTAATAAATGCAGGTTCGGTATTCCTGGGGGATTACACCCCGGAAAGTGCTGGTGATTATGCATCCGGAACCAACCATACCCTTCCCACCAACGGTTGGGCACACGCTTACAGTGGCGTGAACATGGACAGTTTTTATAAAAAGATAACCTTCCAGGAAATCAGTAAATACGGATTGCACAACATAGGTGATGCGGTGATGATCATGGCTGAAGCTGAACAACTGCAGGCCCACAGCAATGCAGTGGCCATCAGGCTTAAATCCAATGGCAATGAATAATCCAATTGATTTTAAACAACTGGTCAGGAACAACATCCTGGAACTGGTTCCCTATTCTTCCGCAAGGGATGAGTTTTCGGGTACGGCTTCGGTTTTCCTGGATGCCAACGAAAACCCCCACAACACTCCATTGAACCGCTACCCGGATCCGAAACAGGGTGAATTGAAAAGGATAATTGCTATGCTGAAGGGGCAAAAGGTGGAAAACCTGTTTCTCGGGAACGGTAGCGATGAAGGAATCGATCTGTTATTCAGGGTTTTATGTGAACCCGGCAGAGATAATGTCATTGTGGTCGATCCCACCTATGGGATGTATGGCGTGTGTGCGAAGATCAACCATGTGGAGCAGAAAAGCGTGCTCCTTGATCCGGATTTCACCCTTGATCCTGTAAGGGTGCTTGAAGCAGTTGACAACCAGACCAGGATGATATTCCTCTGCTCACCCAACAATCCGACCGCAAATTCAATGGATATAAAGGCCATTGTGCAGATCATTGATGCTGTCAAATGTATGGTGGTGGTGGATGAGGCTTATATTGATTTCAGCCACAGGCAGGGCATCCTTTCCCTGGTCCCTGAAAAGAAAAACCTGGTGGTGTTGCAGACCCTGTCAAAAGCATGGGGACTTGCAGGTATCCGCCTGGGAATGGTTTTTGCCCATGAGGAATTGATCGGTTACCTTTCGGGTGTGAAATATCCCTATAACATCAACGCACTCTCACTGGCTGAAGCCATAAAAAGCATGGGAAACCCGGGTGCCATGGAGTCATGGGTGAGCCGTATCCTGGAAGAGCGTGAAAAGCTGGTAGAAAAGTTAAAGTCACTTTCATTTGTGAAGAAGCTCTTTCCTTCTGATGCCAATTTCCTGCTGGTGAGGATGGATCATCCGGGAGAGGTATATGGATTTCTTATGGAAAGGGGCATCATCGTAAGAGACCGCTCCTCTGTACCTTTGTGCGAGGGTTGTCTGAGGATTTCAGTGGGAACTGAACAAGAGAACAGCCTGCTTTGCAATGCGCTTGAAGCATACGATCAAACACTGGAAAACTGCTAAGAGTTATGAAACGAAAAAGAGTCATTTTCCTTGACCGGGACGGTACATTGATAAAAGAACCACCGGATGATTACCAGTTGGATTCACTGGAAAAACTGGAGTTTCTGCCCGGAGTTTTCAGGAACCTCTATAAATTGAGGCACTTTACCGGTTATGAACTGGTGGTGGTGACCAACCAGGATGGAATGGGAACTGCCGGTTTTCCTGAAGATGATTTCAGGCTTCCACATGACAAATTCATTACGGCCTTCCGGAATGAAGGGGTTGAATTTGATGCCATTCACATTGATCCGTCTCTTCCGGAGGATCAATCTCCCAACAGGAAACCGGGAACGGGAATGCTCCGGCAGTACCTGGAAGGTGATTATGATCTGAAGGGCTCTTTTGTGATCGGAGACCGTATAACAGACCTTGAACTGGCACAAAACCTGGGAGCAAGGGGTATTTTTTATGGTGGAAAGGAGATGAAAACAATCCTGGATGAAAAGGGATTCTCAGAACTTACCGCACTGGTGAGTAATGACTGGGACGCCATTTACCGGTTTATCCGGTCAGACATGCGCCGAAGCCGGGTGAAAAGGGTAACGGGCGAAACTGAAATCACCGTGGATCTTTCCCTGGATGGAGAGGGCTTAACCGATATATCAACCGGATTGGGCTTTTTCGATCACATGCTGGATCAACTGGGACGTCACGGAGGGTTGAACCTGACTGTGAAAGCAACCGGAGATCTCCATGTAGATGAGCACCATACCATTGAGGATACGGCCATTGTCCTGGGTGAGGCATTCTCAGAAGCCCTGGGAAACAAACGAGGCATTGAACGCTACGGTTTTGTGCTTCCCATGGACGATGCCAGGGCCTCTGTCGCACTGGATTTCGGAGGAAGGCCCTGGATTGAATGGAATGTGGATTTCCAGCGGGAGATGATCGGCGATGTTCCCACAGAGATGTTCTTCCATTTCTTCAAAAGCTTTACAGATGCAGCAAAATGCAACCTGAATATTGAAGCAACCGGAAAGAATGAACACCATAAGGTTGAATCGGTATTCAAAGGTTTTGCAAGGACCATTAAAATGGCAGTGAAACTTGATCCGGACAGCAACAGTCTGCCTACAACCAAAGGAAAACTTTAAATGTGCCGATCGATGAATGTAGTCATCATCAAATACAATGCAGGCAACATCAGGTCTGTGGACCATGCCCTTAGACGGCTTGGAGTCTCCGCAGAGATTACGGATGATCCGGATTCCATTGTTTCGGCCGATAAAGTGATCTTTCCCGGGGTGGGAGAAGCAGCCACGACCATGAAGTATCTGCAGGAGAGAGAGCTGGACAGATTGATTGCCGGATTATCCCAGCCTCTACTGGGGATCTGTCTGGGACAGCAGCTTATGTGCAGCTGGTCGGAAGAGAGGGATACAAGTTGCATTGGTATTTTTAATCAGCCTGTCAGGCGTTTCCCCGATGGGCTCAAAGTGCCCCATATGGGCTGGAACAGCCTGGATTCAGTGAAGGGTAAACTATTCGATGCATCACTTGAAGGATCATATGTCTACTTTGTGCACTCCTATTATGTACCGGTATGTGAAGATACGGCAGCTGAAACAGAATACATGGTGCCATTCAGCGCAGCCATGCAGAAAGACAACTTCTTTGCCACCCAGTTCCACCCCGAGAAAAGTGGGGATCCCGGTCATCAAATACTCTCAAATTTTCTGAAGTTATGATCGAAATCATTCCGGCCATAGATATCATCGAAGGAAAGTGTGTCAGGCTTACCCAGGGGGATTACCGGCGAAAGCAGGAATATGGTGATCCGCTTGAAATGGCCAAATTGTTTGAGGACCATGGAATAAAAAGGATACACCTGGTGGATCTGGATGGTGCCAGGGAAAAGCGGGTGGTTAATTACCGCGTTCTCGAGCAGATCGCTTCACGGACAGGACTGGTCATTGATGCGGGTGGTGGGTTGAGATCCGATGATGATGTGCATGTGGTGTTTGAATCGGGAGCACATATGATCACCGGCGGTAGCGTTGCTGTGAAGGACCGGCCCACATTCATGGGATGGCTGAAACTATATGGTCCCGAAAAGATCATCCTGGGAGCCGATTTCAAAGAAGAGAAAATTGCGGTTTCCGGTTGGTACGAAGAGACTTCACTTGATCTCATGGAGTTTATTGCTGATTTCCGGGGTGAGGGCATCGGGAAAGTTATATGCACTGATATTGCCAGGGATGGAATGCTGGAAGGGCCCTCCCTTGAGGTATATACACGTATCAGGAAAGAACAGGGCGCACTGTATCTTATCGCAAGTGGAGGGATCAGCGATATGAGTGATATTGAAAAACTGGATGAAGCGGAGATCGATGGGGTCATTGTGGGAAAAGCTATATATGAGAAGAGGATTGACCTGAAAACACTTGAAGCATATATTCTAATAAACGGTTGAACATGCTGGTTAAAAGGATTATACCATGTCTGGATATCAGGAACGGGAAAACGGTGAAGGGCATCAATTTTGAAAATGTGGTGGATGTTGGAGACCCTGTTGAACTGGGTGCCAAATATGCCGGCGATGGTGCCGACGAGCTGGTATACCTGGATATCACAGCCACCCATGAGGGCAGGAAGCTCTTTGCTGACCTTGTGAGACGCATAGCGGAACACCTGAAC
>SDBV01003609.1_pt1 | contig 22673 bp, 14 predicted proteins | sample 2277081 | NCBI WGS metagenome assembly SDBV01 (sample SAMN10402039, study PRJNA504765) | marine sediment metagenome | isolation source: marine sediment core GS10_PC15, 223 cmbsf | place: Arctic Ocean: Southern Knipovich Ridge | collected 2010 | reverse complement strand
CCCTTGTTAGCCGCACCATGCGTCAAGGACTATACGCGTAATATTTAAATCGCGACCATGTGCCAACACAAACTGTCGCGATAACTTATTATTCCCAACACCCATCTTTCCACCATTGACGCCATCGTACAATCAAATGCTGAAGGGAATCTTCGTTTCTTGGAAACTGTCCACTCATCCGCTTGCCGGTGATTTCTTTTAAGGCACTGAAAACCGCCTTTCTGATCGATTCGACAGGGTCATCTAAATGTTCAATTAAAGACGAAACCACTTTTCGACTACGCAGTCTGCCCATTGCCTCCACTGTTGCCAGACGGACGGAGGCACTGCTGTCATCCAGCAGCGGTAACAACTTTACGGCAAAGGCTTCCTGGCCAAGCCAGCCGATACAAGTAACAGCCCTGCGTCTAACTTCCTCGTCCACATCGGAAAACATGCTTGCCAACTCAGAGGCAGTTTCTGCCCCGCCTAAACGATATAAGCCCCATACAGCAGCCAGACGCACGGGAGCCGCCTTGTCAGCCAAAGCGCATTTAACAGCCTCTAACCCTTCTGCCATCTCCAACTTCGTCAGGGTGTTGACACATTCCTGTCGTACTTGCGGCGACGGCTCTCGTCTCATATGAGCGGCAAGAGCCCTGACCGACAACGGATGAGGGAGATTGGCGATTGTTTTAGCTACGTCCATACGGACAGCAGCATTTTGACAGGCCAGGTCAGAGAGAACTTTTGTGAAGATTATCCTGTCGGTGGCATTAGAGAAAACAGCCTTTTGCACATCCTCGGCTGTTACATCAGCAAAGCCTGTTCGTGTAGCCATACTCCGTTCTCCTTTGTGTATTCAAATTTTATTTGTATTCAACACTCACTATAAAGTCAGGATGCTTCACAATTTGTCACAGAACACAAGCGTTGAATTATCTCCCCTCAAAGGAAACTATTTTTCCCATAAATCTGACATACTCTATATGTTCGCGAGAGGTCTGCAACAGCCATTTCCTATTTAAACACAGTATATATTGTCGGAAGAAAAGGGGTGCCTTCTTGAAAAAAGTCATTTTGTGTCATGTCCGATAATTCAGGGTGTATTATGGAACGGGCTAAAGATGAGTATTTCGGCAAAGGCTGCTGTTCAATGATGCCGTCCGTAACGTGATTTTTTTATATACAGCAAAGGATTTTTTCCGATATCCGATGTGCTTTTTCGCTCTTTTTTGAAGAAAAAAGGCGATTCTGTCCGATAATCTTTGTAATAGAACCACTTAGACATAATTAAGAGTAACTGAGATGTTTGTGGTTGTGTGAAAGCCTGGCATAAATATAGTAAGTAACAGCCGGGCCGAATAGTTGAAAATCAGGAAGATAGTTCAGCCTTTGGTTTTAGTAGTAGACAATCAAGTGTCGCAGAGGTTTTTATGCCCTTAAGGGCAGTAAATGTCCGCGAATAAAGCCGTAATTGGTTATTTTTAAGTTACTTACCCGCTCGCCGTGCTTCGCTCGTCGCAGCAGGCGGATAAACGGGAAAATTCAATTGAGATCAGTATACCTTGAAAAAAACTAAGAAAAAAAGTGCAAACAGCCGTCAGCGATTTACAAATACAACAGAAGCTATTTTTGCAGATGCGATAGATAAGATCAAGGCCGAAGCCAAAGAGGTAATTGCCAGGGAAAAGGCCAGAGCGGATGAAGCTAAACAATTAGCTGTAAAAGCCAAGGCCCAGGCCGAAGAGGCCATTGCCGAGGCTGAGGCTGAAGTCGAAGAAAAAGAAAAAAGCTGCGAAGCGACCATAGCGAGACTAAAGGCCGAATCCAAAGAAATGCAAATAGACCACAGCCAACAAGTTACTAAAATCAAAGCTGAGTATAAAGAACATATAAAGAAACTCAAGGCCGGAACTGAAGAATCGCTGGCCCAAATCAAAACGGAAGTTGAAAAAACTATAGCCCTGCAAGAGGCCGGCATTGTTAAAGCTGAAAAACGGGTAGCACAAACCAAGGTTGAGGCTGAAGAGGCAATCGCCGAGATTAAGTTCGAAGCCCGCCAGAAAGAAAAGGCCTATGACCACCAGATAGCCAAGGTAATAATAGAACGCCAGGAGGCAATCGCCCAGATCAGGGGCGAGCATGAAGAGTTGATAGCGAAAATCATGGCCGAAGCCGCTGAAGAACAAAAAGCACACGAACAGCAGGTGGCAAAACTCAGGGCCGAAGTGGAATTGGCCTGCGGCACAGTCTCACAAGCCATTCGAAAGATGGTCGACTCACCCGCTGTCCTTCCGGGTCAGCAATCACTGACCGTTTTGGATTTGTGCGCAAAGGACATTATGCAAAAAGATGTTGTTTGGGCAAGGGCGGATGATACCATTGAGGAAACTCTTGCCACAATGCAGCGGTACACCACAGATTATGTAATAGTAGGAGACAGCGGCGTACTGACCGGCATTATATCAAGGTCCGACCTGTCGGCATCGCTTAGTCCGTATCTGCGACCTGCGTTCGACAAATGGCGCAGGCCCCTGGACGATGCTACACTTCAAATCAAGCTCAAATGGATAATGAGCAGGCCGGTTCACATCATAAGCCCCGAGATGTCATTAGCGGCTGTGATAAGAAATATGTGCCGGTGTCGCGTGCGATGTCTGCCTGTAGTAAACCAGCAGGGCAAAGTGCTTGGCGTGACAGCAGAAGTTGATATCTTCAAAGCATTACTAAAAGTAAAAAGTACCGCGGCAACTTTCGATTCAGACAAGACCTTGCCGGAAACGGTACAAGAGTCGGCATTGTCTTTGCCAAATCAGGCCCTGTCCTGGCAGGGCAATGAAAGCTTTGCTCCGGCCATTTCTGTGATTTAACGGGGAAAAAAGTGTCCCGGGGGTCAACTGAAAATTTAAATTTCAGTCTATAAGCTGTTATAAGGATTTGGTTGTCTATCAGGGATGGGGGCAGTATGTAAATCTTCAGGATGTGTTAATCAGTTATATGTGCAACCAAGCGGTGCCTGGGCAAAATCCGAAGATTTCAATACTTTCGGCCTTGTTCCTTCAAGCCCTAACTGCTTGTCAATGACATAATTGCGAAAACAGACAAAAAAACTAACGGAGAGGGCGGGATTCGAACCCGCGGTACAGGTATATGCCCGTACGACGGTTTAGCAAACCGTTACCTTCAGCCACTCGGTCACCTCTCCGAACAGCAAAATAACAATTTACATTTTATCCGTCGCTATTGCAAGCAAGATAAGTGCTAAACTGTATTTTTTTGCGAGGTCTGTGTATGGCCAACAATCAAACCGCGACTATTGGCCGTAGTATGCCGGATCGCTTTCAAGCCAGTAATTCATAAATTCAGCCAGGTCGGTCATATTCACCCTGTTTGCGTCATCAGCAATCAAATTCGCCTCAAGATCAGGGTCGGTTTCCAGCCACTGCTGTGAAAGCACGCCCAGGTCCGCGTAATCAACTATATAATCTATCGGCTCAAAGTCCGCCGGGATTGGCTCCAGCAGTTCAAAGGCAAAACCATAGCTGGCCGTCTCACCGTTATCCGAATCATTTACTATCCTGATAGTATAGTCACCATCCTTTGTCAGCAGAATATCGCATTTCTCAAGATTGTCTTTGCTATTAAGCCCTAACAGTGTTTCACTGAAAATTGCGTTTGAATTGTCAGGCTCGTAGATTCTCAAATCAAGGTCAGCCAAATGAGGCGTAAGCTCACCTAAGTCTATTTCTCCTTCTTCAGAAGTGTCGTCCCATTCTATTCTGCGGTTCCAGCTTAGTGTAGCTGCAAGCCGATACCGCTTTTGGCCATAAATCGTGTATAGGTGTTCTCCACCGTCACCAACCGTGTCGAACGCCCAGCCTTTGTCGGCGGCAATTGTAGTATCTTTATAAACCCTCTCGGCCGCGAGCAACTGATACGCCCTTAGTGCATTTATCCTGCCGTACCCACGGTCGGCGTTCCACGCATTGTTGGCATCAGCAGGATTCGTCCAGGCACCTGTCTTATCATCTATATTTGGGAATGTTGAATTTACAATCACAGCCTTGATGACTTCATTTTGATTGTCATCAGCTTCGACCGTACCATCAGCCAGACCAAGCAGTAGGGCCGCTACACCGGCAGTGTGAGGCCCTGAGTAACTGGTGGCACCGTTTTGTCCCCCAACGCTGTTGGTGTTTAGCCATCCTCCATTCGTAGATGGGGCCGTCTGGGCGTCTGACGGAGCGGTTATATCCGGTTTCCTTCTGCCGTCGACAGTCACGCCGGACAGACTCTCAGTACCGACCCTGCGGTACACATATTGGTTATTCGGGTCATTTAATATAAGTCCGCCGGTCGTTATGTCGTTATAGGCATCGCCGGGCACGGTGGTTTGTGTTATGGACGAAGCAACAAATTTGCCCGCTGGATTGGCAAAAACAATATTGTTGTTATAAGCATAATAGTCATACTCCAAAGTGAGGTGACTATTTCCGTCCGCCACCGACAGGTTAGACATATCATATCCGGATACGATTACTCTACAGCCCATGCTGACAAGGCTGCTTAGCCCGTCTGATATGATTGTTGTTTCTGGCGGTAAGGTAGAAGGGCCGCTATAGGCGATTCTCATGCTGTGGATTTCTACACCAGGTGCCACACCGATATCATCAGAATGAGAACCCGGCGTACCACGACTGGCGATGATACCTGCCATTACGGTATCGTGCCAATCAATTAGCTCTGACAATCCGGAAGCCTGATGGTTGTAGATTCTGTTCGAGTCAAATGCCTCGTGGTCTTTGTAAACGTTCTGGCCCCCAATAATGCCTACCTTGATGCCTGCGCCGGTTTCATTTATGCCGCAGGGGTCATTGACAGCCTGGGCGTTCGAGCCTTCCGGGCCTGTAGATTCTGCCAATCCCAAGGCCTTTGGTGCAAAGGCGCTCTGGCATAAAACCACAACAACTATAGCGCAGACCACCCTTTTCCAGGCATCTTTTGCCACACTCACCCTCCGTCCGTAAAGAAAAACCCTATTATCTTTAATTATACCCGATTCAAGCTGCTTTTGGAAGCAAAATTTTGACCCTGCGGCTTGTCAAAGACATTAAGGCCGGTAAAAATAAGTGGTTACAAAAAGACCGGTACTTTTACGGCACTACCCCATACGTGTAATCTTTTCCGTCGGCACCCCTAGCCCCTGACACAGCCTTTTAATATCTCTGGCCACAATCTCAGCGATTATCTGGTTTCGTTCAGGCAGCTTCGGTTTCGGCTTCCCGGCATCGCCGCCGCCAGATTTGGATTTTAACGGTTCGATTTGAGCTTTATTGCCGGGGGATTTTCTCCTTATTGCTGTGATTTTTCGCTGCTCAGACATAATTTCTTCAGCCAGATCGAATTTTAACACTTTGTCCGGATTTGGTTTGGCCTGACCGAGTTCAGGCGTCTTCACCGCTGTTTTCTTATTTGCCTCAACCACAGCTTCCATCAGGGCAGACGGCTCTTTGGGCCTGGCCGTTTCTACAGGTATGTCCTTTACAGATGCCACCCCCTTACCCTCGGGTCCGGATGCTGCGTCATCACGGCTGCGCAGAACGTCCTCCTTGCACTGCAGAATGTCATCGTCGATTTGTTCGTTGCCCTTGCTCACCACTAAAATCCTCCAATACACTCCGTTGCAGTTTAACATAATTATTGAGGTAAATCAAGAAAAATCCGCAATACACACATATCAAACAGGGCTGCAAGGTTGTGAACGGAAACCGATATTGACATGTCACTGAAGTTTTGGTATACTTAATGGTGTATTCAAGGTGTATTTTCTAACTTTCAGGAGGTGCGGTAGTGTCATTTTTTAAGAGGAAGTGCCCACCATCTCTTTGTCCAAAGACAGGTAAAATCAACAATTCACCTAAAAAACGCTGCCGGCCGGTACTATGGCTGCTTCCTGTTACCGGCCTTTTATCGCTTATCTGGTTTTTGGCCCGTGTCATCCCAAAGCCCAGCAGGGCCGCGTATCCCTGCCAGCGCGTTGCTTTCCCGCTGGCGTCAGGTTTTGTAATCTGGCTTTGCGGCCTGACTGCTTCGGTCATAGCAATTCGAAAGGCAAAAAGCTCCCTTGCTCGATGCCGTTACGTATTAGCCGTGACGTGCATTACTTTAAGTATAACAGCTGTGTGGATATCACTTAGCGCAACAAATCCAAAAATTACCTTAGCTACACCGCCCGTTGCCAACGCACCGATAGGCGTTGCCAGAGGTATCAATCCAGGACGCGTCGTCTGGGTACACGACTCAAACGCAACCGACTGGATAGGTCCCTGGAAATGGCCACTGGTGGGAGGCGGACCACACCGACCAGGCCGTTGTGGACCTGATGATGGCAAGAACTGTACGCGAACTGACCGGAGAGAACACCGTCGCAGCCGCATGGGACTCCCTATTTAGATACTTCAATCAAGACCAGGGTAAGGGCAGTGTGGGATACCAGGCAGGAGAAAAAGTCACCATAAAGGTAAATATGGTCAGTTGGATCCTGCGAGGTGACTTCAGACTTGACGAAAACTACGACATTTATATGGGGTCGCAGGGGAGCCCGGATTATCCAAGTGCCGCACCACAAATGATGCTTGCCTTGCTCAAGCAGCTTGTCTATGTCGTTGGCGCCGACCAGGCCGACATTGCGATTGGTGACCCCACCACACGTTTTCCTAACCAGTATTACGATGTCTGCCATGACGTATTTCCGAATGTCGAGTACCTTGATGGCCTGGGAGGAATTCCAGGCCACCCCAGAACTCCGATAGCAAATGATTTCTCGGTACCCATACACTGGAGTTCTCAACCGAATATGACCGGCTTGACACAGGATTATATACTCACCTGCTATACCGAGGCCGATTACATAATCAATATGGCTAGTTTCAAGAGTCATAAATGGGCAGCAGTGACATTTTGTGGTAAGAACTTCTACGGTTCATTTATCAGATATCCAGGCCAGGCCGGTTATTACAACTGGCACGAAAGCCTTCCGTCCTTCAACACCTCCGCCACGCCTAGTCCGGACATGGGCAGTTACAGGGCTATCGTGGATATGTTGGGCCATCCACACCTGGGCGGTAAAACTATGCTGTTTTTGATTGACGGACTATACGCCGGCAAGCACGTAGAAGAGATAGTCCCAGTTAAGTTAAACTCCGCCCCCTTCAACGGCGATTGGAGTTCGAGTATCTTTGCCTCACAGGACCCGGTTGCAATTGATTCGGTTGCCTATGATGTTCTCTGGGCAGAACCAGGCTGGGAGTTGACTGTCCAAAAAGCAGCGGGTGACGATTTTCTCCACGAGGCCGCCGAAGCAAATGATCCTGCCTCGGGTGTCTTCTACGCCCCAGACGCCAACTACGCCCACCCCGATTACCTCATCGACCGCGTTCGCCTGCCAAGCCTCGGCACACACGAACACTGGAACAATGCAACTGATAAGCAGTACAGCCGAAACCTCGGAACAGGAGACGGAATCGAGCTGCTGATGTTTTCGTCGGCCTCGGACCTTGGGGCCCTCGCTGGTGACATTGATGATGACAATGACGTGGACGCCAACGACCTGTCACTGCTGGTTGCCCACTGGCTGGGTAAGGACACGCTAAGACCGGAGCTGGTAGTCATCGAGGCAGAACACTATGACACCAACGACATCGGCAGCGGGACGGCTGCGGGCAGTAGCTGGGTCCAACTAACCGGCGCCGGTTCCATGGGCGACGGTTATATGCAGGCGCTGCCTGACACAGGCCTTAACATCAATGACCCCTTTATCGAAAGCGACTCGCCACACCTGAGCTATCAGATAAACTTCAATACCACCGCCCCGGATGTTAATTACTACCTGTGGGTCAAGGGTGACGCCGACGACCCGTTAGCCAACTGTCTGCATTACGGGCTGGACGGGGCCTCGGTCAGCTTCGATAATAACAGCGCACCACAATTGAACCAGAGCTCCGGCTTCACCTGGATCTCAGAGACCAAAGACAGCTCCAGGCTGTTCGTTACCATACCATCAGCCGGTACGCACACGCTGGAGGTCTGGATGCGTGAGGATGGTGCCCAAATTGACCGCCTGCTGCTGACCACCGACGTCAATTACGACCCGACAGGACAGGCCCCGGAAGAAGGTGCTCATCAATTGACCAACATTATCGGTGATTTGAATACCGATGACCAGGTGAATATGACCGACATCACCATTCTTGCCCAGGACTGGCTCAAGGGTACCGACTAATCAATTTTAATTCAAATTCGGTTTAGTCTATTCCTCGTATCGCCCGCCGACGTATTTAGCCAGAAACTTCTCAGCCCTTCTATGAAAGTCTATTCGGTTTTCCGGGTGGCCAAAGCCGTGTCCCTCATTGTGGTATTCGACAAATTCGACTACCTTGCCTGCCCGTTTCAACGCAAGTGCCATCTGTATAGATTCGTAGCGGTCGACTTTGTCGTCGTTTGCGCCTTGCGCTATCATAATCGGATTTTTGACCCGGTCGACCTTGAAGAACGGCGAGTGAGCTATCACCAAGTCTCTATCTCTGACTGGATGTCCCATACGAAGCTGCCATATCGATTCCCATATTTTCCAGTAAGGCGGTATCCCTTCATAAAACGTGAGTATGTTACTGGGCCCACAGAAATCCACCCCGCAGCAGTACAAGTCCGGCCATCTGGTCATACCCACAAGTACCGCCCACCCCCCGCCGCTGCTGCCGAAGATTGCTGTACGCTTCGGGTCAGCGATACCTTTTTCAAATGCCCATTTAACTCCGTCGACAACATCATCGTCCATCTTGCCGCCAAACTCAAGAATGCTGGCATTTAGAAACTCTTTTCCATAGCTGGTCGAACCGCGAAAATTAATCTGCAAAACGGCGTACCCGCGATTCGCTAACCATTGATTTCTGTTGTTCCAGCCCCACTTGTCACGATTCCATGGTCCACCATGAATGTTTGCGACCATAGGAAGGTTCCTGGCCTCAAGTCCCGGCGGAATGGTCAGGTAGCCGTGAATGGTCAGGCCGTCACGAGATTTGAATTTAATTGGTTCGGTTTTTGCAAAGGTGTACTTTTCTATTCCTAAATGCTCTGTGAATAAAAATTCTGCTTTTTTGGTCTTTCGGTCGTAAAGGTAAAATGTTATCGGTTTGTCGTCGGAGTTGAAACTCACTGTCCATATACTATCGTCATCGCTGCGACTGATAATGTTGAAGTTGCCCCCTTGAACATTCTTTAGCACCTCAAAATCTTCTTTGATGTCCGGGTCCAGCACACTCCAGACAGGCCGTTCTTTTTGATGCAGAACTGCCTGGATAGTATGCTTCCTCGGATGCATGAATACCCCTGATACGTCGCTTTCTTTATCGTGGTGGATAGTTTTTACTTTGCCTGTGGCGATATCGACTTCGCAAATTCGATTTGTATTAGTGCCGGTATTACTGGTAACGTATATGCCGCGGTTGTCAGCGGTAAAAGCCACCCCTGCTTTGGTCCTCAGCCATCTGATCCCTCCGCTGGTCAGCGAATCTTCGAACCCCCACGAGATCAATTCACGCCACGGCGAATTCTCATCGTCGCGAACATAAATTATTCGAGTAGCGTCTTCGGTCACCGTCATAGCAGCTCTGACCTTCTTATCGTGGTCGACGAGCCAGCCCATAAAGTTGGCGGTATTTTCAGCGACCATCGTAAGTTCGCCGGTCTCAAGGTTCAGACGATAAGCATCACGAAGCCCGGGAAGGTGACTCTTAATTGCCAGGATCATATCATCGCCGGGTTTCTTAGCTCTTGCCAATATGCGGCCCCACTTTTTTGTAGTAATATTAGAGATTCTGCGATCTTTGCAGGTCTCAATGTCCCTAAGGTAGAACTGGGCAATTTTGTCACCATCTTTGCGCTGACGAAAAATTATGTGTTTGCTGTCGTGATACCAGTTGAATCCCCTGCCTTTTTTGATTGGCTTATCGTCATCGGTGCCTATTGTGCGAACCCAGACGTTGTTGGTGCCTTCGTAAGGCCGGATGTAAGCTAACATCTTACCGTCAGGAGAAACACGAGGCCGCGACCTGTCGGCTCTGCCAAATAGCACCTCGCGAGGAATCAATGGCGGAAGTTCGGCCTGCGCAACCGAAACAATTCCCGGCAGTGACATGACAACCAGAATCGATAATAACAGCAGCTTTTTCATTTTTTACCTTTTGAAAAAATTACATTAATTCTCTATTGTCAATTTTACCGACGTTTTGATTTATTCTTCGTATCGTCCGCCGACGTATTTAGCCAGAAACTTCTCGGCTCTTCTATGAAAATCTATTCGGTTTTCCGGTATGCTAAGGCCGTGTCCCTCATTGTGGTATTCGACATATTCGATTACCTTGCCGGCGCGTTTCAACGCAAGTGCCATCTGCATTGACTCGTACCGATTGACCCTGGGATCGTTTGCGCCCTGGGCTATCAGAAGCGGATTTTTGATTCGGTCAACCTTATAGAACGGCGAGCGGGATATAAGAAAGTCCCTGTCCTTTACAGGATGTCCCACGCGCTTATGCCATACACCTTCCCACGTCTTCCAGTAAGGCGGCAGCGCGTTCAAAAAGGTGATAAGGTTACTGGGACCACATAAATCTACTCCGCAGCAGTACAGGTCAGGCCACCTGGTCATACCTACAAGCGTTGCCCATCCCCCGCCGCTGCTGCCGAAGATTGCAGTACGCTTGGGGTCTGCAATACCTTTTGCAATCGCCCACTTAACGCCATCGACTACGTCTCTATCCATCTTGCCGCCGAACTCGCGTATACTGGCATTGAGAAAGTCTTTTCCGTAACTGGTCGAGCCCCGGAAATTGACCTGCAAAACAGCATACCCGCGGTTGGCAAGCCACTGTACCCTGGTATTCCAGCCCCACCTGTCACGGTTCCACGGACCGCCATGAACGTTCACAACCATCGGCAGGTTCTTAGGCTCCAGGCCAGGTGGTATCGTCAGATAGCCGTGAATAGTCAGGCCGTCACGCGACTTGAATTTAACAGGCTTCATCTTGGCAAATGTCATATTTTCCAGCTTGGAATAGGCGGCAAATAGAAACTTTGCTTTTTTAGTCTTTCGGTCATAAAGGTAATACGTTGGAGGCCTGTTGTCAGCGCTGAAACCTACCGTCCAAAGACTGTCGTTTTCATCACGGCTGATAATGTTAAAGTTGCCGCGTTGAGTATTTTTTAACACATCAAAATCTTCCTTGATGTCACCGTCCAGCACACTCCAGACCAGCCGTTCTTTTTGATGAGAAACCGCCTGTATAGTGCCCTTGGTCGGATGCCTGAGTATACCTTCTATGTCGCTTTCGATGTCGTGGTGCAGCATCTTTTCTTTGCCTGTGGCTATATCGATTACGCAAAGCCGGGTCGTATTGCTGCCGGCGTTACTGATTAAATAAATGCCGCGATTATCCGGCGTAAAAGCAATGCCTGCCATGGGAGACTTCCTGTCTAATGGCCCGCTGTAAAGCGCGTCTTCCATACCCCACGAGATTAGTTCACGCCACGGCGATTTATCATCGTCGCGCACATAAATTATTCGTGTCGCGTCTTTGGTCACCTTCATAGCCGCCCTGACATTATAGTCGTGGTCGGCAAGCCACCCCATAAAGCCCTCGGTGTTCTCGGCTACCGTTGTGAGTTCACCGGTCTTGAGGTTCAGACGGTGAACATCATGGTATCGGCGGTCACGAAGGTTGGCCTGTATAAGTATCTCGTCGGGAAATTTCGACTCTTTTGCCATAACGCGAACCTGCACACCTTCCAGATTGGTCAGCCTGCGCTGCTCACCGGTCTTAACGTCCACAAGATAGAGTTGGTGGTTCTCGTCACCACCTTTCTGCTGACGGAAAAGGATCTGCTTGCTGCCGGAAACCCAACTGTAACCCCAGAGACCGCGTTTTGGGCTTGCCGTGATAGCCTTATCGTCGTTTTTACCGAGCGTACGCACCCAGATATTACCCACGCCTTTGTAAGGCTGGATATAAGCCAGCATCTTACCGTCCGGCGAAATACGAGGGTTCGACCTGTCAGAAAACCCGAATAGCACCTCTCGCGGAATTAACGGTGGAAGTTCGGCCTGCGCAACGGAAACAACACTCGACAGTGACGTAACAACCAGAACCAATAGTGTTCGCATCACTTTCTTCATTTCTTTTTTTCCAAACCCATCAGGTCCAGAACTGCAGCCGTCATAGCCTTGACACCGGTCTTGATAGCGGGTTCGGCCGCAGGAGCCAGACCGGATGTGTGAAGTTCAGACAATTTAATCTTTCCTTTTTTGCTTTGTTCGATTTTTTCCGACTCCGTTGCACCCAGGAAAAAGAAATAGGACGAAGCGGACTGACACTGATAATAAAATTCTGAGAAATCTTCGCCTACCATCGTCGGCTTGATAGCTGTGACATTTTCTTTGCCAATAATCTGCCCAATGACGGCGTTGCTGCGCCGAACAAGTTTCGGCGTATTATAAACTGCGTAAACAACAGGCCGGTCATCTATCTTCACGATGGGCATTCTGTCATCCGGCACGCCGGCCGCTTTAGCTATGCCTTCAGATATGCGCTTAATAGCTGCAATTATCTGGTCGCGTGTTTCGTTCGAATAAGTTCTGACTGTCAGGTTCAGCTCTACCTCGTCTGGAATGATATTGGCCTTGGTCCCGCCGTGAATCTGACCGATAGTGACAACAGCCGGCTCAATCGGATTGACCTCACGGCTGACGATAGTTTGCAGTGCCAGAACAATTTGTGCCGCGGTTACAATCGGGTCTTTGGTTTTATGTGGTCTTGCGCCGTGGCCGCCGCTGCCGCGAACGATAATGTCCACAAAATCTATCGCCGCCATAGCATAACCTTCGACGTATCCGATCGCCCCTGCCGCCATGTCCGGCATTATGTGCAGCGCCAGCATATAGTCGGGCGTGGCGAAGCGTTCAAACAATCCATCTGCAAGCATCGCCCGTGCCCCCCTGCCCAATTCTTCTGCCGGCTGGCCTATCATAATGAGCGTGCCCTTCCACGAACTTTTCATATCAGCCATAAGCCGGGCCACACCCACCAGAACGGTCATATGAACATCATGCCCGCAGGCATGCATAACGCCAACCTCGCGTCCCTGGTCATTCTGCGTCTTTACTCGACTGGCGTATGACAGAGCAGTTTCTTCGGTAATAGGAAGTGCATCCATATCCGTTCGCACAAGAACGACAGGGCCATCGCCGTTTCGCATAACACCAACCACGCCATAGCCGCCGACATTTTCGGTAACCTCAAATCCCGCATCACGAAGTTCCTTAGCGATTCGCGCAGAGGTCTTTTCCTCGTGCAGTGACAGTTCCGGGTTTTGATGCAGGTGATGATAAAGTTTTTCCAGTGACGAATACTCGCGGTCAGTTCCAGCCTTTATTTCCTCTAATAACTTTTCACTCTCAGCCACAGCACTCCGCCCCGAACACAACAACACAAAAACCATTAACAACAAAATCATCCGTACAGAATAATTTCGCCTCATAACACCCCCTATACAGGTCCTATGGAAAATTGCGTAAAATCGGCCGGATCAAACTCCCTTGCCACTGAGCTAACATCATCAACCGTCACTGCCTTAATCGCGTTAATATCATCTTCAATGGTTCGGTACTCCTGGAGATACGTCCAGTTAAAGCCCAAATCAACCAGCCTGCCCATCGGCACCTCATTTTTAATAACCAGAGCGCTGAGTATCTTGTTCTTTGCTGTTCTGGTTTCGTCCTCGCTCACGCCGTTTTTGGTTATATCGCAGAAAACCTTTTGCGCTATATCAAGCACCTTGCCGACATTCTCCCTGCCGCAGCGGATATAGCTGTAAAACACCCCCGTTCCATCCATAGCTCCGAATTGCATCGTCGCCGTCTCTGCCAATGCCTTATCAACAAGTTCCCAGTAAAATCTTGAACCCACGTCATCGCCGACAATTACCGCCAGAAGTGATGAAGCAAATCTTTGTTTATTCTGGGCAGATGGTGCTCCCGACATCAGGCATATATGCTCGCAAGCCAGATTCGCTTTCCCAATCCGGTCTTTCTTTTTACTGCCGTGATAATCGGCGAGCTGCCTTTCAACAGTTTGCCTCTGCCATGCCCCGCAGGATTCTTCGGCCTTCGAACATATCTGGTCCCAGTCAAAGTTACCCACAACCGCCAACGTTATATTATTCGGAGCGTACCGCCCGGCAAAGTAATTTCTCATCTGCTCTGCCGTCAGATTATCTATACTTTCCTCACTGCCCAGGACACTATTTCCGCAGGGATGGCTGTCGAAATGCAACCTCCTGCACCTGTCGGTCGCATCGAAGCTCGGCATATCTTTATACATCGCGATTTCTTCTTTAATCACGTTCTTTTCAATAGTGAAATCATCATCCCTAAGTGCAGGCCTCATCAACTCTATCCAAAGCCCTGTCACCTCAATCAGATATTCCGGCAGAACAGCGGCGTAAAACACCGTGTTCTCTTCACTGGTAAAGGCGTTGAATTGCGCCCCTGTCCGGTCAAAAGCCTCGTTTACCTCAAGTGCGCTTAATCTCTCTGTCCCCTTAAACAGCATGTGTTCCAGAAAATGCGACACGCCGTTTATCTGCTCAGTTTCATCACGCGAGCCGGTCTTGACGAAAAAACCCACCGCCGCCGACTTAGCCGACTTATTGACCTCGCCGATAATCGCCAGCCCATTCGATAATGTTTTACTCTTAAATTCCATCACTTCAAAACTCAAAACTGCACTTTTTTAGGTCCTATTGTCACCACCGTAAAATCTTCGAACTTTTTATTTCGCAGAAACGCCAAAACCGAATCGACACTGGTCTGTTCGATTTTATTTTTAATCTCATCAAGGCTCCTCACTCTGCCAAGCATATAGTAATCGACACCGATTCCGCCGGCCCTGCTGCATGTCGATTCACTATTCATAATCAAAGAGCTTTTCAGCCCGACCTTGGCACGCTGGACCTCATCCTGGCTTATTCCCTCACACAGCCGACCGAATTCCGCCAATATCACATCGAGCGTCTCCTGCGCCTTGTCCGGCGTAGTTCCGGCATAGCAGGCCACCCCCGCCGCTTGCTTCAGCCCGTTATAGCGTGCCCCTATCGCGTAGCACAGGCCGCGTTTTTCTCTGACCTCTGTAAACAGCCTCGCGCTCATTCCGCCCGAAAGGATAGAAACCGCAATCCTGGCATTGTAATAGTCCTCATCACCCAGCTTAACTGTCGGCGTCATCAGCCCGATATGCACCTGGGCGCCATCATTTTCAATATGCGTATATTTGCCGCCCTTAGAACCGATACTAATCTCATCGAGACTTCGTTGCGTATCTGTTTCAAACAAATTTTCCATCTGCCGGCAGAGACGCTCGAAGTCATATTTGCCCGCTATAGCAAAAACCGTTTGCGAGAGATTAAAATTGTTCTTTATTATCTGCCTCGTTTTATCAGCCGTCAAAGCCTTCAGTTCTTCTATATCGCCAACGATACTGCGTCCCAAAGGCTGCGGGTAAAACTGCTCTCGCAGCTTGACCATCACCTTTTGCCGCGGGTCATCATCCAGCCCGATGACCCCCTCGATTGTCAATTGCCTGGCCAGGTCGAATTCGGCTTCCGGCAGGTGTGGGCGAAGTATGACATCACCATACAAATCTATCGCCTGCTCCAGGTTCCCTGCCTCAAGCGCCGCACCGATGGTTATATGAGATGTCCCTGCTGAGTTTGCCCGGTGCAGCCCAAGGCCGTCGAGTGCATCGCCAAGCTCTCTGCTGTTTTTCTGGCCTGCACCTCTGAAAATCCAGTCTGAGATAACACTGCTCGCCCCACAACAACCGTCCGGCAGCCGAGCCTGCCCCGCAGGCAGCATAAACCCGAACGCCACCGACCCAACGCCAGCCATCTGCTGGCCCAGGACAACCATCCCGTTCTTTAATATGTGTTTATCGATTCTTTCAGCCATCTATACATTACCTGACCGTACGTCCGACGCAAAAATAATATGGTATCATTATTCCGGAGGAAAAGCAACACAGGAATTTGCTGAATGACAGGGATACTTTCTACTATGCTACTTTCAAAAAAACTAATAACTGCTGCAACAAAAAGATGTTGTAACCCGAATCCGCATTTACGCTACAGCAGTGGTCTGCTGGTGTTCTTCGGCGCCGTCGAACCTTACGCTTATCTTCTTGCTGACCCCCCTTGTCTGCATTGTTATCCCGTACAGCACGTCGGCCATGCTCATCGTGCGTTTAGCGTGTGTGATTATTATAAACTGAGAATTCTTTTGAAATTCGCGAACAAGCAGGTTGAATCGCTCGTTGTTAGCCTCATCCAGCGCTGCATCGACCTCATCGAGTACACAGAATGGCGACGGCTTTGCCTTAAACACCGCAAACAAAAGCGCAATCGCCGTCATTGTCTTTTCACCACCGCTCAACAGGGAAATACTTCTCATTTCCTTGCCCGGCGGCCGGGCAATTATCTCTATCCCTGCCTCGAGAATATCTTCCGCCTCTTCAAGCAGTATATCTGCTTTGCCGCCGCCGAAGAGCTTGCGGAAAATCACCTGGAAGTGACCGCGAATCTCTTCGAAGGTTTTGTTGAACTTCTCCCTGCTTTGCTTGTTTAAACGATTTATCAACTGCTGCAACTGAGCTCGGCTGCTGTTTAAGTCCTCAACCTGCGTGCTCAAAAACTCGTTTCGATTCTCAAGCTCTTCCTGCTGCTCAATCGCATCAACGTTCACATTACCAAGCCTTTCAATCCTGGTACGAAGCTCCGTTATCTCCTGTCTTACCGCTTCCCAGTCCACCGCCTCCTCACCATCCCTGTAATTCTCATAGGACTGTGCCAAATCAAGCTGAAGGTCTTCTTTGACCTTCTCAACAAGGTCTTCTTCTTTTACCTCCAACTGACCTAATTCGATCCTGAGTTGATTTATGCTTTCTTCGATCTCGTCTTGCCGGGCTCTTTTTTGCCGCAGCAACTGCTCGACTTGTTTCTGTTCTTCGAGCAATTCTTTAACTTTCTGATGCAGCAGACTGCTTCCCTGCTGGTTCTTTTCTTTATCGACAAACAGCTCCGACACATTTGCTTCGCAGCCAAGAATGTCACTTTGCCCCTGTTGACATTGCCTGCTGCTGTTTTCGATTTCATCCTGTGCGGCCTCGGCAGCGATACCGTTGGCCTGTAACTGGTTCTGGAGACCGATGATTGTTTGTTTAAGCGCTTTATTCTGTTCGGCAATCTGTCCCACCGACACCCGCAAATCCGTCAGTTGGCTCATCTGCCCCTGGTGGGTGGTCTTTTGTTCCTGGTAATTTGCCTCGAGTTCTTCGATGCGCGTCGAACGTTCGCTGTTTACTGCCTCCAGTTCCTGTAATTTCTGTTGCGAGTCGTACTCTTTCTGCACCGACTGAGCAATCTGTGCCTCGAGCATATCAATCTCGCCGGCTATCAAAGGCTGCTCTTCGGTCAATCGTTTTATATTCTGTTCGGTAGCCTCTAAATTCGAAGCCGTCTGCATCTTCTCTGTATTAGCTTCATAGATAGCTGTCCGCAACTCCTTGCACAATTTAGTCAGATGCTCGGTTGTCTGATTACTTTTTGTAATTTGTTGTTCGGTCGCTGAAATCCGCTCCGAAACATCAGCGATTGTATCCTGCAACTGTCGCAGCCGACTCTTGCGCGATATCAGGCCCGAGGCCTTACCCAAAGGCCCAAGCTTCACCGTACCGTCTGCGCCCAGGAATTCGCCTTTCAAAGTGACGAATTTATATTCGTTACCTAATTTCTCAACCAGCTCTGTCGCCGAATCGATCGAGTCAACGATTAATACCTTGCCGAGCAATTTCCATACCAACGGCGCGTACTTACCCTCGTAGTTTACAAACTCGATAACCCGTCCCTTTACACACGAAAACTCAGACAGGTCACTGTTGTCGGCGAAAGGCTCGATTCTTTCAGTGCATATGAAGTTTACCCTGCCTTCGAGTTTTTCGATTGCCTCGGTATCAGCCAACAGTTCGCTTACACTGCTGACCGCCAGGGTATCGGTCCTGCCTTCCAGTGCAACCTCGACAGCGCCTGCATATTCGATGTCGGCGGCGATAATATCGGCGAGCATCCCTTCAACGTAATTAAATTTACCGCTCGCCGCCGATTTGGCCTGCATAATGTTTTTGACCGCGTTGCCGAGCCCCTCGCGCCTGTTCTCCATATCCGTCAGAACAGCAAGTTCGCTGTTCAACGCGCTTCGCACTTCTTTGCTGTGGGCCAGTTGCTTGTTTTGCTCCGTTATTTGGGCGCCGTTTTCTTCGGTTTCTTTCTGTTTGGAATCCAGGCTCTGCTGCAATTGGGCCAGTACTTTTTCAATGTCACCGAGTCGGACTTTGTGGTGTGCTTTCTTAGTCAAAAACTCTTCGAGTTCTTCATGGGCACGTTTGGCCTGCCCTGACAGCCGGTCTTTCTGGCTGGAGAGATTGCCGCGATAGACCGAGATGCTCTTGACCTCATTGTGAAGTTGAGCGGTTTTTCTGACTATATCGATAACGCCTGACTTCTCATCTTCCAGATGAGCCTCCAGCGACGAACATTCCGCTTCCACCTGGCCTATAATTTCCTGAATCTGTTCGGCTGACCGGGTTTTTTCTTCGAGCATCCTTTCGCAATTTTGCTGTTGGTCCTTGCATCTTGCCAGGTCATGACTAAACGTTTCCTTCTGCCGGCGCAAATCTTCGATTCTCTGCCGGGCACTTTCTTTTCTTTGCTGCAGTTCCTCGATTCTGTCTTTAAGAAATTCGATACGCTGCAGTTGCTGGTCTATCTTACTCTGAACAGAAACGAGGGAACTGTCACTTTGGTTTATCTGGTTCTCCGTATCTATAATTTCATTGCCCAGCGTACTCATCAAAGCGTCATTTCTCGTAACTTCCACAGCGACCGCCGCCAATTGCCCCTGGGTTTGCGCAAGGGCTTTTTTCTTCTCGCCACTTGTCGTAACTATCTTATGGTATTCGACAAGTGAGAAATTGACCTGCAATTCTTTCAGTCTTTGGCTGTATTTGAGATAGTTTCTGGCCTTGCCTGCCTGATATTTTATGCTCCGCAGTTGTTTTTGCACCTCGCCGAGAATGTCAGCTAATCGCAGCAGATTTTGTTCGGCGCGTTCGAGTTTGCGAAGTGCCTCTTTCTTGTGTGCCTTGTATTTGCTTATCCCCGCCGCTTCTTCGAATATGATTCTTCTGTCTGCCTTTGACGCGGTCAGCAGCTGCTCGACATGTCCCTGCTCGATAATCGAGTAGGCCTTGGCGCCAACGCCGGTATCCATAAACAATTCGCGAATATCCTTCAGGCGGCAGCCCTTGTTATTTATCTTGTATTCGCTTTCGCCGCTTTTATATATCCGGCGGCTTATCTGCACCTGGTCGGCTTCAATCGGCAGCTTGCCCGCTGTATTGGAAATGAACAGGCTCACTTCTGCAGAGCCCAGCGCCTTTCTGCTGCTGCTTCCGCTGAATATCACATCAGCCATCTGCCCGCTTCGCAGGCTCTTGACACTCTGCTCGCCGAGCACCCACTTCACAGCGTCTACAACGTTGCTCTTGCCGCAGCCGTTGGGACCTACGATGGCCGTTATCGGCGAATCAAAACAGAACTCTGTTTTGTCCGCAAAGCTCTTAAACCCATCAAGAACGATTTTTTCAAGTCTCATTTCTCACCTGTTGCCTGGCAGCTATCAATTATTATTGTGCAGACTTTCCGTCCGTTTTAACCGACACGTAACACTATTATCGGTCGAAGGAGTGCTATTTCTTGACAATTCTGCCGATTTTTGGCAGGTCACCGGCCCTGAATTCGGCATCGGCCGCGCCTTTGTCACACAACGACTTCAAAATCGCAATAATCTCTGCATACGAAACGGCCAGTCCCGGCCTGATGCGTGTTTGGTCCTCCTCCTCGATAACCGACAACTCACCCAGCCTCCGAATTATATCAGCAAGCTCAAAAGAGCTTTTCAACTTAACTATGATACCGGCCCGCGTCGGGTGCTTGCGCATTACAGAGACATATCCCTGCCCCGGCGGCGCGTTTATTGTCACATTGCCGTCAGCCGACTGAACGAAGATATCGCCACGGCAGTAAATCGGAGCCCCGAATAGAACAACTCTCGGCTGGCCGCTGCGAGCGACAAAAACCGCCTTGTGCCTGGCCTGGACGATTTGCTCCAGGTAGAAATTGTCACCCACCAATTCCCGGGCTATTGAAATATCGTCAAGTTTGCGCAACTGCTCATAGGCGGCGAGCCTGATATCGAGATCTCCGTCCATCAGCAGCCGGCGCGATATGGCGGTGGCGTCTTTATAGTTGGCTGAGGTCGTAATCGCGTGCAGGGCTTCGATTCTGTAATCCGAATCCCTGTCCGTTGCAATCTTGCGCAGCGCCTTCAGGCCCTGGTCGCTGCCGAGATTGAGCATACATCTGCCCGCCCGCAGCCGAACCTCCTCGTTCGAAGAGTTCAGAAGCGCCGCCAGCATCCTGAGACTGTCGCTGCCGATGGCTTCAAGGGTAATTTCGCTTTGCTGTTTGTTCTCTGAGACCGCCAGATTTCTGACAGCCGCCTTTATTCTTTCGGTGGTAATTTGCGGCGTCTGCTTGAGGTATGTTGCCATAACTATACCGAGAAATCTTTGCTTCTGTTTGACGTATCTCGCGGGCACCTTCAATTCAACTTCGCTTGGCGAAATCGCCTTGGCTATCTCGTCGCCGAACCGCTCCCAGAGGCGGTTGCGAATCAGACTTGAGGTTTTGTAGTCCGGGTGACGAAGGACAAGGCTGAGCTTGTACTCTCCAAAGGCTGTTCCGCCGGCAAGGATGTATCCGGTTTTTTTGTCCTTTTGGCCGGGTCCGATGGTATCTATGAAGACCGGGCCCTCGGCTGTGGCGAGGGTCTTCAAGGCTATGCCGAGCCTGCCTGCCTCTTTGAGGTCAACGCCCCACAGGTCGCCGCCCTCAAGCGACGTTGTCTGGCTGCCGGCCAGGGCCGTTACCTTCACGTCGAAATACGGGTCATCGGATACGCCCGTGGGCATATAGCCCTGCACGTGCACGACGGCGGTGTTCAGGTTATTAATCAGGCTGTCAACGTTTATTTTCTCGCCCAAGAACTGCTGGCGAATGTATTTGGCCAGATAGTCCCTGATTACAGGCGGACATTCCCGCGAGCCGGTGCGCTTGAGGCCGCCGACAAGGGCATAGCCTTCAACATGAACCGGGCTCCGTGAAAATACCTCGACCAGCGAGCCTATCGTGGTGCCCAACTCTATCTTTGGCGCCAATTCAATCGTCGGTTTCGGCGGCGGCTCACAGCCGATACAAAACAGGCCTATCACCACCGCCAGAGCCGCTAAAACCACATCCTTTCGCCAGAGCTTCATGTAAACACCGCCCCTGTTAAACAACTAATTACTTCTGGGAAAACAACTTACTAATCGTATGTCGGCCAACCCCCACAGTCAAGTACAATTTAAGCTACGTGAATGATTGATTCGTTGCTCAGGGTGGGGGAAATTTCACATTTCACATCACTACTGTCCGGTCATAAGTCAAATAATGACAATTGCTTATAATTTAGTTGTTCTTTAATAGTAGAATAATTTCTCATAAGTGCTTGTTTTAACGAGGTTTTCTCGAAAAGTAAGACGCTCAGGATTTGGAGTATTTCGTGTAACGAACGCTCCAGTTTCAACTCCTTGCGAATTATCGCTACAAGCCTGGAGCAGCATAGCCGCAACCAAAAAAAAATAGACACGGATTAACACGGGATTTACACTGTTGATATAAAGGCTTAAATAAAAAGGAGTTATAGGAGTTGATTAAAAAAACGCGCATAAAAAACAAGAAGTTGAAAGATTGTAGTACAAAAGGCGCAGAAGGCAGAGGACAGAAGACAGAAGACAGGTGAACGACGAATTACAAATTAGGAAAATCAATCGTATGCGCAGGTTTTGGCAAAAATTCGGGTAATTTTTTGGGGTCAAGTTTGTTTTTCGGTAGTTATACCAACGGCCTTAGATAAATTCGCTTTCAATATATTTTGCTCTACAAATTGATTTTACTTTTCCTTCATCTAAACAAGTTTTCTGCCAAGCATCTATTGCGGCGATTCGCAAGGCATCGTAATCTGCGTATATGCGATTGGACCAGTAGTGTTTTCGAAGATATTGCCAAAGCTTTTCAATTGGATTCAGTTGCGGCGAGTATGGTGGCAAAGGGATTAGGGTAACATTATCAGGAAGTTGAACATTTTTTGAGGTATGAAAACCGGCTTGATCCCAAATCATAATAACATGAACCTCGGCTTCAACTTCCTTTTCAAACTCTCTGAAAAATGCATTAACCGTATCTGTGTTCAGATAAGGGGCCAACAACCCTGTCGTTTGCCCGGTCTGTGGACAGGCGGCTCCAAGGACATAAAGATGACAATAGTTCAGGACGGCGCAAGTCTAAAATGCCGTGGCGCGAATTTTTTTATGACCGATGGTATAACAAAGTAAGTACAGAAGGAAAAGAAAGAACTTACTCTTTATATC
>SDBV01003608.1_pt1 | contig 22675 bp, 17 predicted proteins | sample 2277081 | NCBI WGS metagenome assembly SDBV01 (sample SAMN10402039, study PRJNA504765) | marine sediment metagenome | isolation source: marine sediment core GS10_PC15, 223 cmbsf | place: Arctic Ocean: Southern Knipovich Ridge | collected 2010 | reverse complement strand
TTTCTAAAAAAGAACAAGTCTCTTCCGGCCTTTAAAGAAGGCGATGTGCTGACAATTATCATGGCAGACCCTCTGGACAACGACACCATTGATCTCCTGAAGAGGCATTTCAAATGCGAGATCGAGCCTGCGGTGGCGACCTCGGAGGAGATCATCAAGGCCATCAGCATGTACTTCAAGGACGTGGAGTTCGGCACTGGCTTGGATACAAAGGACCTGGTGATAGGGGACGTGACCCTTTCGGGCAAGGGCGACGACAGTGTTGTGGAGGTGGTGAACTTCATTATCACCAACGCCATCATCGAGGAGGCAAGCGACATACACATCGAGCCCCAGGAGTCCAAGGTCAGGGTGAGATACCGTATTGACGGCATCCTCCAGCACAAGACCGACCTGCCTTCCTCCATGCAGGCCCCCCTTGCCGCGCGTATCAAGGTCCTGTGCAAACTGGACATTGCGGAGAAAAGGAGGCACCAGGACGGCAGGATCGAGGCCAGGGTCATGAACAGGGAGATCGACCTCCGTGTCTCCACCTACGCCTCCATGTGGGGGGAGGCCGTTGTCATCCGTGTTCTTTCCAGGACCGGCTCCATCGACCTGAGTGTTCTGGGTTTCACCCCGCGCCACCTGAGCATGTTCAAGACAATACTGGACAGGCCCTCGGGCATCATCCTTGTCACTGGCCCCACGGGCTCTGGCAAGACCACCACGCTGTATTCTGCCATAACGTACATCAGTGAACAGAACAAGAAGGTCATAACCGCCGAGGACCCGATAGAGTACACCATAGACGGCATAACGCAGGGGCAACTGGAGAAAAAACTGGACTTGACATACACCGACTTTTTGAAAGCCATGCTCAGGCAGGACCCTGACGTGCTCATGATCGGCGAGGTGCGAGACAGTGTGGCGGCAGCAGCCGTTGTGGAGGCCGCGCTCACCGGCCATAAGGTGCTTACCACCTTCCACACGGACGACACCACCGGGGCGCTCCTGAGGCTTCTGGACATGGGGGTGGAGACCTTCCTGATCTCCTCCACAGTGGTCTCGGTCATTGCCCAGCGGCTTGTGAGGAACCTCTGTCCCAAATGCAAGAAAGAGTACGAGCCGGACGAGGTAATACTGGCCCAGTACAAGATCTTGAAATTCGACCCCACAGAGTTGACCTTCTGGGAGCCAAAGGGCTGCCATTACTGCAAGTACACCGGATATAAGGGCCGTATAGCCATACACGAGATACTTGCCCTGAACGACGCTGTCCGGGACGCGATCCTCCAGAGACAGACCTCCCACCAGATACGAGGCACCGCGCGCAGGGCAAGCGATCTGATCTCCATGCGCGAGGACGGCTTCTACAAGTGCGTGCAGGGGCTCACTTCCCTTGAGGAGGTGGTGAGGATAACGGCCCGCAACGAGGTTGACGAGCAGACTCCCAGGACCTGGGACGAGCTTAAGACGCTCAGCGAGACAGAGGTCATTTAGGCGTAAGCTGTTTTAAAAGGGCTTGCATTTCGCCCCGGTTTGGGGGAACATGAGATGTCTGACGCGCATAACTGAGCTTTAAGGAGGCAAGTAATGAGACTTCTTACCCGGTCGGACTTTGACGGCATCTGCTGCGCTGTTCTGCTGAAGGAGCTTGGTGTGGTTGACGAGATGGTCTATGCACACCCCAAGGACCTGCAAGACGGAAAGGTGGAGGTCACGGCAAATGACGTTCTTGCAAACGTGCCCTATGTTGCAGGGGCCGGCATGTGGTTCGACCACCACTCTAGCGAGGAAAAACGCGTCAAGGACGCCGGTGGGGTAGATGGGAAGGTTGGCTCCGCCCCCAGCACCGCGCGCCTGATCCACGAATACTATGGCCCTGAGAAACTCGGCAAGTTCGAGGAAATGCTCAAGTATTGCGACAAGATGGATTCGGCCGACCTCACTGAGGACGAAATAATGGACCCTCAGGGATGGGTCATGCTTGGTTTTGTCTGCGACCCTCGCACCGGGCTTGGCTACCACAAGAAGTTCAAGACCAGCAACCTGGACCTCATGCAGGCCCTGATAGAGCATATACGCACCAAGCCCGTGGATGAGATCCTGGCCCTCCCGGATGTGAAAGAGCGTGTGGACATATATAACGAGATGAACGCTGCATACTCGGAGTTCATAAAGGCCAACTCCCGCGCTGACGGGCCTGTGCTGATAATAGACACAAGGGGCAAGCAGATACCCTCTGGGAACCGCTTCCTTGAGTACACGCTTTTCCCGGAGACCAACGTCTCGGTGAGGCTCATCGACGGCAGGTTGGGCAAGACAGTATCCATAACCGCCGGCTACAGCATCATAAACAAGACCGCAACAGCGGACATAGGCTCCATCATGCTCAAGTACGGCGGCGGCGGGCATGACAAGGTCGGCACTTGCCAGGTGGAGACTGCTGAGGCCGAGCGCGTGCTCGTAGAGATAGTCTCAGCCCTTAAATGATCAGGGGGGCCCATGGGCCCCTTTTAACTGGCGGCTTCTGCCTCGAACGTATTCAGGAGAAGTAACGCAGAGACTTTTCTTGTGTCGTCGCGACTTGGTAAAACCGATCCGTGACCGGTCAAGACTGCTTCTGAGATGCATTCAAATTCACTTCAATGGACAATTTTCTTGTCTCCTTGTATTTTTTTATATATAATATATTGGTGCTCTGATCTTTTAGGGCGAAACAGGCATTCCCCGTCAGTTAATGAACAATAAAAATAGTTCAATAGGAGGCATGGTATGAGGCTGCTTACCCGGTCGGATTTCGATGGAATATGTTGCGCGGTCCTGTTGGAGGAACTTGGCGTGGTTGACGAGATGGTCTATGCCCACCCCAAGGACCTGCAGGACGGGAAGATCAAGGTTACAAGCAACGACGTGCTGGCAAACGTGCCATATGTGGAGGGCGTGGGCATGTGGTTCGACCATCACGCAAGCGAGGACGAGCGGCTGAGCATGGTCTCCTTCAAGGGCGTAAGCGACGAGGCCCCGAGCACTGCAAGGCTGGTCTACGACTACTATGACGGAGACGAGAAGCTCGCCAAGTTCGACGAGATGATGAAGTACGTTGACAAGGTGGATTCTGCCGACCTCACCGAGGACGAGATACTGAAACCCACGGGCTGGGTGCTCCTTGGCATGATATGCGACCCGCGCACGGGTCTTGGATACCACCAGGACTTTACATCAAGCAACCTCCAGCTGATGCAGAACCTCGTGGAATATATCAGGACCATGGACATTGACGAGATCCTCGCCCATCCCGATGTGAAGGAGCGCGTGGACAAGTACTTTGAGAACGATGCCAAGTGCAAGGAGTTCCTCAAGGAAAATTCAAGGGCCGATGGCAACGTTGCCATCACCGACACCAGAGGCCGTACCGACATGCCCCCGGGCAACCGGTTCCTCATATACTCGCTGTTCCCGGAGACCAACATCTCGGTCCGGGTCCTTGACGTAAAGGGAGGCGAAGCGGTTTCCATCTCCGTTGGCCACTCCATCACCAACCGCACATCGGACATTGACGTGGGCTCCCTGATGCTCCAGTACGGTGGAGGCGGACACAAGAGGGTGGGCACGTGCCAGGTCCCTGTTGCTGATGCTGAGAGTGTTTTGGAGGGGGTAATCAGCGCCTGCAAAACCTGATCCCGCAGACCATCGGCAATGTCCGTCCTGAAGCAGATGCATATAACGTGAGTGGCCTGAAAGCGCAATAAAAAGCCCCTGGTAAATATTTTTATCGGCGAGCCTCGGGTTCGTATTAACTGGAGCGCACAGGTCGTGAGCGACTCGTGCCGACTTCCAGCGTCTCCAAGAAAAGTAACGAGAGCATCTCATCTTTTAAGCGTTCCTGCTGATCCCTCAAAGGAAACAATACGGGTCGTCGCGACCTGGTAAAACCGATCCGTGATCGGCAGCCCGTGGCCCCCTCGTGAAATAAGCGGGTTAGGTTTCCGAGGGACTTTCTAGCCCCCGTAGATGGCTATGGAGCTTTTGCCTTCCTCACGCCCGTCCTGCATGGCATCTGTGGCGTTTCTGACCAGCGAGTCAGAGTCCAGGACGTCCTCGTTGAATTCCGCAATGCCAAGGCTCAGGGTAACGGTTATCTGATTACCATCTCCCACAGGCACACTGATGCCGTAGGCCAGCCTTTCGGCGTAAACCAGCGCACCGTCCGCCCCGGTCTCCGGCAGCACGACAATGAACTTGTCGCCCCCGTACCTGCCCACGCTGTCGGAGAGCCTCTTGTACTGGACCACTGATTCGCCTGCCTGGATAACCGCCCTGTCACCGACGCTGTGGCCATAATTGTTGATGATGCCATCCATATGGTTTATGCTCACCAGCAGGATCGAGAGCTCTCCCCCGTACCGGTCAAGTCTTTTGATCTCGGTCTCAAGGATGTCAAGGATAGCGCTCCTGTTGTAAAGGCCGGTGAGGTAGTCGGTCAGGCTCATGTCTTTGAGCTTCTGTTCCATATGCTTTCGTTTGCTTATGTCAAAGAGTATGTAATGGGTGTATAGGGCTTTGTCATTGTCATATATGACCCTGCTGTTGGCGCTTATGTCCAGAGCTGCTCCGTCTTTCCTTGTGAGCTTTATCTCCTGGTCCCGCAGGCTGCCTTTGTCCAGAAGCGTCTGGAACGAGCCCTCCATGTCCTGGCTGGAGCCCGGCGCGATGAAGGCGGTGAGCTGCTTCCCCAGCACCTCAGCGCTCCTGAATCCCATCAGGAACTGCCATTGCCTGTTCACCCAGCGGAGGGTCCCCTTGGTGTCGAGGATATGCATGGGCAGAGGAGCGTGCTCGAACATCTCGATGAGCTTGTCTTCAGTGAGTCCCAACATCTCTGGGAATACCCCCTTGGATTTAGATATATAGATTCTATCATCAATCCCTCTCCAGGCAAAAGGGATTTTGTGCCGTCAGGTTGACTGAGCATATCAAATATGGATGATTATAACATGGCGGATGATCCATCGTTCCTTACAAGCTGGCGCTATATCCGGGCGTGCCCCATGATGCTGGCGGGTCACGGAATCCATTTACGCATAACATGGACCGCTGCAAATTATCAGAAACGATCTTTCTGAATGCACCAGTGCATTCCCCGTGGTCAAAGCCTCGGTGTGTAGAACTCCATGCCGCTATAGATACCCTGTGGTCTCTGCCACTCGTGAGCGACTCGTGCCGACAGGGAGGTTCATTAGTCGGTGTGCGCGTTGGTGGTCACGTACCCATTTCACTTTACCCTGGATTGCCTTCTCATAAGGAGTTGCTAAACCAATTTCATGCTGCATACTAAAACCCTGGCCCGCTCACCAGAGCCTATTGGTTTGGCAATCAAGGCAATAAGAAATTACTTTGAGCTTCACCGGTATAGCCTTGCAGCTTTTCCAGATCAGGTTTTTCACATATTTATCAGTCATCTATAAATGCGTTTATCATAATGATGTGTTGATTGTTTTCCGGCAAAAGAGATAAACTGGATATTGCCGTGCGTAGCGGCTCCGCTGTGCCGGGTGCTGAGTGACTGGTTGAAATATATGGAAAAAAACGTACAGAGATCACTTAACAAAGCTGCTAAGGGCACGGTAATCGTGTTTGCCGGAACTGTTGCCAGCATTTTCCTCTGGTTCGCCACCAAGGTGCTTATTATAAGAAATGTTACTGAAGAGGAACTGGGCATATACTCTCTGGCCCTGGCGATAGCAACTATTTTCTCCATGGTCTCCCTTGTCGGGCTGAATCAGGGGGTTACAAGATACGTTTCGATCTCATTGGGGAAGGGCCGCCCAGACCAGGCCGAGAGGCAGATAGTGTCTTCCTTGAGGATGGGAACCGTATTTGGAGCCGTAAGCGCGACAGCTATCTTTTTTCTCTCCCCATATATTGCAAAGCATGTCTTTTACATGGAGGCCTTGACCACACCCTTAATGATATTGAGTGTGGTTATCCTGTTCTCCGTCAGTTCCAATATACTTGAGGGAGCCCTCAGAGGGTTTGGCGACATCAACCCCCACGTATACATAATAAGTATAGCCCATCCGGTATTCTTCATACTGTTCATACTGCTTTCACTGTTTATTGAGGCCGGCCTGAATGGTATCGTTGCTTCCTACACGCTGGCCATTGTTGTGACCTGGCTCTGTGTTGCAGTATATTCTTTCAGGAAACAGCGGGTGGTTCCCCTGTCGCTGAGGAGCGGAGGATTCGGCAGGGAACTGCTGAGGTTTTCGCTCCCTGTTTTCGGAGTTGCGATAATGGGCTTGGTATTTGCGTGGACGGACACTCTTATGCTAGGCAGATATGCAGGCCCGGCTGATGTTGGGATATACAACATAGCTATATCGCTTGTGAGGCTCCTGACCTTTGTCATTGGTTCAGCAGGTTTTGTGTTTATGCCGCTGGTGGGAGAGCTGTTTTCAAAGGGCCTTAATGAGGAGATACGCAGGGTTTATCAGGTCCTTTCGAAATGGGTATTCTCTGCTACCCTTCCCATATTCTTCGTGCTGTTCTTCTTCCCCGAGATGACGATTACCTTTCTGTTTGAGCAGAGGTATGCGGTTTCCGCCGAATCTCTGCGTATCCTCTCGCTCGGTTATATGTTCTATGTCTTTATGGGGCTGAACACTCTCGTGATTACCGCCTTGGGCCTGCAGAAGGAGCTTGTCAAGACCTCCATTGCCGGGATAGTCCTCAATATTGTGCTTAATTATTTATTGATCAAGAAAATGGGGATGGGAATTCAGGGCGCGGCCATAGCCACTGCCGTATCATATACGGTCTTTAGCTCCATGAACACCTTTATACTGTACCGGAAGACCGGGATACATATGTTTACCAGCGCTTACATTAAACCCCTGCTATGTATGTCAGCGATCTCGGCGGTAATATATATGGCGGTAAAAAGTCTGCCGTTCACCCTTTTGCTGATGCCCGCCTACTTTGCCATATTCATAGCTGCGTATGTTTTGTCCATAATGCTTACTGGCAGCGTGGAGGTGGAGGATGTGAACCTGATAGAGGGCATTGGCAGTAAGTTTGGTCTGGACGTCTCATTTTTGATAAAAATAATCAAAAAAATCAGCAGGATATAGTGGTCAGCCTGCTTATAATGTCCATGCGGATGTGATATTACATCTGGCATATGGATATAATTGGATAAACTTTGTAAACTTGTTTTATAGATTATAGCGTGGAGGTGAGTTTTGTTCAACGACAAGGCAATACTGGTTACAGGAGGGACTGGCTCCTTCGGGCGCAAGTTCACTGAGACTGTACTGAGGGATTACAGGCCCCAAAAACTGATTATTTTCAGCCGGGATGAGTTCAAGCAATCGGAGATGGCCAAGACATTTCCGCCTGACAAGTATCCAATCCGTTATTTCCTGGGCGATATACGGGATAGAGACAGGCTCTACAGGGCCTTTGCCGGGGTGGACTACGTTGTGCATGCTGCAGCGCTCAAGCAGGTGCCCGCCCTTGAGTACAACCCCTTTGAGGCTGTCAAGACAAACGTCATCGGGGCGGAGAATATTGTGGACGCTGCCATCGACCGTGGCGTCAAGAAAGTGATTGTGCTTTCAACCGACAAGGCCGTAAATCCTGTCAACCTATATGGTGCAACCAAGCTTACCATGGAAAAGATCTTCCAGGCAGCAGCCTCCTATTCTGGGACCAGCATGACTAAATTTACCATAGTACGCTATGGCAATGTGGTAGGCAGCAGGGGTAGTGTTATTCCTCTATTCATGGAGCTTTTGAAGCAGGGACAACGGACTTTGCCTGTTACGGACGAGCGCATGACGCGTTTCTGGATCACCCTGGAGCAAGGGGTTGCCCTGGCCATTATGGCGGCTGGGGCGGGTGAGGGCGGAGAGATATTCATCCCCAAGATACCCAGCATGAAGATGATGGATCTGGTGAGCGCCATCTGTCCGGAGTGTGAGGTCAGTAAGATCGGCATACGCCCAGGGGAAAAACTGCACGAGACCCTGATATCGGAGGACGAGGCCCGCACTACTGTTGATCTGGGCGAACATTACGTCGTTATGCCGTCTTTTAGAAGCGGACACCGCCTGCTCTCCGAGCACCCCAAGGTCCCTGAGGGCTTCATTTACAGAAGCGACCTGAACGACAGGTGGCTGACGGTTGCTGAACTTGAAGCAATGCTTAAGGGCCTTCAGATTGGGTAATTTTATCCCATACGGCAGACAGTCGATTGATGACAATGACATCGACGCTGTTGTGGAGGTACTGAAGAGCGATTTCCTCACGCAGGGGCCGAAGGTCGGCCAGTTCGAAGAAGCGCTTGCGGAATATTGCGGTACCCGGCATGCCGTTGTTTTCTCGTCTGGCACCGCCGCCCTGCATGCGGCGTACTTTGCGGCTGGCATAGGGGACGGAGACGAGATAGTCACAAGCCCCATCACCTTTGCCGCCACCGCTAACGCGGCCCTTTACCTGGGCGCAAAGCCGGTGTTCGTGGACGTGGAGCCGGATACGGGCAATATTGACGCGTCACTTATCGAGAAGGCTATAACAGAAAAGACCAAGGCCATAGTGCCTGTGCATTATGCTGGGCATCCAGTGGACCTGGACCCCATACATGCCCTTGCCAAGCAACACGGACTTGTTGTTATCGAGGACGCATGCCATGCACTTGGGGCCACGTACAAGGGCAAATCCGTTGGCTCCATTTCCGGCCTGACCGTCTTCAGTTTCCACCCCCTTAAGCACATAACCACGGGAGAGGGCGGCGCAGTGCTGACTGATGACCCTGAACTTTACGAAAAGCTCAGGTCATTCAGGACGCACGGTATAACAAAGGAAGCAGGAAACTTCAAGAACACCTCGCCGGGCAAATGGTACCACGAGATGCACGTCCTTGGTTACAACTACAGGATGAACGACATCCAGGCCGCACTGGGATTGTCTCAGCTTAAGAAGCTGGAGGGTTTCCTCGCGCGCAGGAAAGAGTTAGCTGAGGCCTACGACTCGGCCTTTAAAGGTGAAGAGCTTATCTCCACCCCTCTTGTGCGTGATTATGCCGGTCACGCCTGGCACCTCTACCCCATAAGGCTTCAGGGCGAGGCTGTGGAGAGGAAGTCCGCCATATTCGATGCAATGCTCATTGCAGGCATAGGCGTGCAGGTGCACTACATCCCGGTTTATACCCAACCTTTCTACCATGAAGCGGGATATTCCGGGACCAGTTGCCCAAATGCTGAGGATTTTTATCTCAAGGAGCTCAGCATACCCATTCACCCATGCATGTCCAGGGACGATGAGGCACACGTTATAAAGACCCTTGTAAATGCAGTACGGGGTGATGACCGTTGAGCGTCGGTGCGATAATACAGGCAAGGACCTCCTCCACCCGCCTGCCTGGCAAGGTACTGATGGAGCTTCCCTATGGAAGCGGTATCACGGTGCTACAGCAGGTGGTCAGGCGCTGCCTTAAGAGTGCCACCCTCGATGCCGTTGTCATTGCCACCACGGAAAACGCACAGGACGACCCCATAGTTTCTGTTGCAGGAGAAGAAAAGGTCCCTTTTTTCAGGGGCGATGAGATTGATGTGCTCTCACGTTACTACTATGCAGCGCGAGACAACGGACTGGACACCATCGTCCGCGTCACAAGTGACTGCCCCTGCATTGACCCCTTGGTCATCGATGCCACTGTAAGCCGCCACAGGGACACTGGTGCGGACTACACCTCAAATAATCAAAAGCGGACATTTCCCCATGGCCTTGATGTAGAGGTTTTCGGCTTTGACGCTTTAAAGGAAGCGCACGAGAAGGCCACTGCCGAGGCCGAACGCGAACATGTGACACCATACCTTTACCGCTCCGGGCTGTTCAGGACCGCTAGTTTCAAGTCCCCACCTGAGCTAGCAAGGCCCGGGATAAGGATAACTCTGGATACGGAGGAAGACTACGCCCTGCTTTGTGCGGTTTATGATTACCTATACCGTGACAACGCCCTTTTCTATCACGCCGACATAGTCAGGCTGTTTGATTCCAAGCCGTGGCTCATGGCGATAAACGGTAAGGTCCTGCAGAAAAGTCTTGTTTGTACCCTGGAAGGGGAGATTGCTGAGGCCATTAAGCTTCTGGAATTGCAGGGGCTTAAACGGGCTTCGGAAGCTCTAAGGAAATATGAAGCTGCTGATAAGAGCTGACGCATATCCCGAACTGGGCACAGGACATCTTATGCGCTGTCTTGCCCTGGCCGAGGGCGCGAGAGATGCCGGCTCGGAGATTGTGTTCCTTTCATATTGCACAAGCCCTTCTTTGCTTCAGAGAATAAGGGGGGAGGGCTTTGAGCTGATCGAGCTTCAGGCCCCTGGAGTGCTGGAGGAGACGCTGAGGGTAATAAGTGAACAAGCTCCCTCCTGGGTTGTGCTTGACGGGTATCACTTTGACACTGCTTTTCAGCAGGCCGTCCTTGGTACCGGATCCAAAGTGCTTGTTTTTGACGACTACAATCACCTTGAACACTACCATGCCGACATTATCTTAAACCAGAACTATGGGGCGGAGAGATATGCATATAACACGTCGCCCGGTTGCCGCCTGCTCCTTGGCACTGGCTATACGCTCTTGAGGCGGGAGTTCATACGATTCGCATCTCAGAGCAAACAGGTTCCGGAGATAGCCTCCAATGTGCTTGTTACCATGGGTGGGATAGATATGGATAATAATGCGGGCAAGGTAATAGAGGCTCTCTCTTTGATTGACCGGCCCCTTAGGGCTAAAGTAGTGGCTGGTTTTGGCAATCCGAACCTGGGACGGCTTCGCAAACAGGCAGAGCTATGCAGGCACGACATAGAGGTGCTTGAGACGGTGGAGGATATGCCAGCAATAATGCAGTGGGCTGACATGGCGGTATCGGCCGGAGGCTCAACAGTATGGGAACTCGCCTTTATGGGTGTACCGGCAGTGCTATGCATAATAGCCGAAAACCAAGTGGATACGGTCTCTAGGCTGTCCGAGAGAGGCTACCCTTCCATAGGGTGGATGCGCAATGCCTCTAATGAGACGATGGCAGAAGCTATTGGGAAAGTGTGCTATAACAACTTGCTTCGTAAGAAACTAGTTGATGAAGGGCGCGAGATCATTGATGGCAAGGGAGTCACGAGATTAGTTGAAGCGATGATGACCGACTAGAGATCAACTCCGTTTTTACAGGATGCTTTAATGAGGTTTGATTTGAATATTATTTGTAAATATTATAAATATATCGTAGCATGTTAGAGAACATCTCTGTGGGCACACGAATAGAAGGAGGTAAGGTGGTAATTGTAAAGGGAGAGGTTGTTGAGTTAAGACAGATCAGTACGTTAGAGGAAAAAGCCCTGATACTTGAATGGCGAAATTCTGACCGCATACGCATGAATATGTACAACTCAAATGTCACTGATGAGGCATCGCATTACCGTTGGCTTGAGGGTGTCCAGGGTGATCCCTCAAAGCTCTATATGATCGCTTATGATAGCCTTAATAACATACCAATAGGGCTTGTGTACATTGTAAACATTTCGACGGAATTCAGGCATGCAGACTGGGGTTTTTATGTTGGTCACGATGAATACCTGAATGCAGGACATGCCATCGAGATGGAATATCTAACCCTGAAATACGTATTTGGAGAAATGGGACTGCATAGGCTGTCCTGCACCGTGCTTGAGTTCAATGAACAGGTTATATCTTTTCATAAGAAATTCGGCTTTGTTGAGGAAGGCAAGTACCGGCAGTTCCTCTTCAGGGACGGCAAGTGGATGGATGTTGTGCTTTTAAGCATCCTGGAGGAAGAGTACAGGGAAACTATTGTAAAGATAAACCCGTTGCTTGAGAAGGTCATACAGAGAATCAAGCGCGGGAACATGTAATATGAGCTTGCGCAAGATATCATGATAGCGAGTATAATAAAAACAGTTTCAGACTATTTCGAAATCAAGTTTTTAGGCCGTGATAAAGTATTGAGCAAATAGTCCACGGGTTTGGACTTATGAAAGGGTGTCGGTCGTGGGAATTGATACGCATGATATCAGAGCCGTTGTGCTGGCTACGGGAAGCTATCTTCCAGAGACTGTGGTCAACAATGAGGATATGACCTGGTTCCCGAAGAATGCCATCCAGTTAATCGAGACAAAGACAGGGGTCAGGTCTCGTCGTTATGCCGCAGAAAATGAGAGCACATCTGATTTGGCTATCCGGGCAGCGGAACAATGTATTGAAAGAGCTGGGATTGACTCAAAAGATATTGATGGCATTATTCTGGCAACATCCTCTCCAGACAGGATACAGCCTGCAACGGCAACAAAGGTTCAATCTGAACTCGGAGCCACTAACTCTTTTGCTTTTGACCTGAACTCCGTATGCAGCGGCTCCGTTTACGGTATCTCAATAGCCGATGGTCTTATAAGGTCAGGAGTATGCGGCACAGTACTTGTGGTTGCCTCAGAGCTTTACTCCCGCTTTCTAAACCGCAATGATTTTTCCACTGCCCCGTATTTTGGCGACGGGTCCGGAGCTATACTTCTGGGGCGAGGCGAGTCTGGCGGTGTGATAAGGTCCATACTCAGGACTGACGGCTCTGGCAGCGACGCTATCCAGGTGCCTGCTGGAGGCACCATGATGCCGGGCATTGCGGTTGAGAACCCCAGCAACTTTTGCTTTAAGATGGATGGCAAGAAGGTCTATGCCTTTGCTATTGAAAAGGGTACTGAGGTCATTAATGAAATATTGAGCGCGGAGAATATGAGTCCGGATAATATAAGGCTTGTTGTTCCCCACCAGGCAAATGTAAATATCATTAAGGAAATTTCCAGGCAAACAAAGATAGATATTGATAGGTTTCATATCAATCTGGACAGGGTTGGCAATACCGCCGGGGCTTCTGTTATGATCGCACTGGACGAGGCTGTTTCTGAAAGGAAGATCGAAAAAGGCGACATTGTAATCCTTGTGGCCTTCGGCGGCGGACTGTCATGGGGAGCAAATCTCATAGAAATGTAGGTAATCCAAAGGAGCTCTCGTGCAATGGATAATAAGTTATTACAGGCTGTAAAAGAAGTATTTCCGGATTTTGATGATAAGATTTTTTCTCCAAACCTGGAACTCGAGGCTATTCCTGACTGGGATTCAATGAACAGTATAAACCTCCAACTGGCCCTTGAAGAAGTTTTTCAGAAGGATTTTGCCGATGCGCCTTTAAATGGCGAAGATACCGTAAGTGATTTAATGATATTTATCAAAGGGGAAAAGGCAGAAGCAGAAACCGGGACAGGCAGAATGTCAGAGAAATATTCAATATGTTTTGATAAGGATATAATAGAAATTAGCTTCATAGATAAAATTTCTGAACTTGGCGATACCCAAAAGTTTCTTTCATTAATCAAGGAAATATATAAAAGAGACTTTCCTGTTGAAGTTTACCAGTGGTATGAATTGTTGAATGGGACGAACATCTGGGCGGTAGCACGGGAGAAAGATTCAGACAGGCTTGTAGCTATATACGGACTGCTGCAGATGAATTTTTTCTTCATGGGAGATGAGGTTGATGGCTATCTATGTCATAATACCGGAGTAATTCATCAATATGAGGAGAAGGGGTTATTTCAATATATCGGCGAAACAGCTTTGAACCAAACCTTGAAAGACCACATGCTTGCACTGGGATTTCCAAACAGGTTTGCCGTAAGAGGCCACAAAAAAATAGGGTGGCAGGAAGTGGGGGAAATGCACTTCTATCATAAGAGGGAATTTAGAAAATTTCAAGGATCGGAATTTGAGAGAGTCTATGAAGTAAGTGAATTCAAAGAAGAAATTAATGAATTCACATTGAGTTACGGCAGGAAAACAGATTTTTCAATCAGAAAAGATCACTCTTTTTTGAACTGGAGAATCTCAAAACCGAATCATGACTATCTTTGCTTTATCTATAGAGAGGGCAATACAATTCAAGGCTACATGATTTTTAAGTTCTATCTTGACAGACAAAAAAACCACAAGAAAGGCCATATTATTGATATAATGGCAGAGAGCAAAGAAATATATTCCATATTAATCAGGAAGGCGGAGAGCTTGTCAAATTCTATGAACGTTGATATATTGAACGTGTGGGTATTTGAAAAGAACCCGCTTACAGAAACATTATCCAGGGAAGGTTTTTCAAAGAGCGACACTGACTATGATTATTCAACCTTGCTCTATTCCCATGAACCCTCTATTCAGGGTCGAATGGGCGGGTTAGCTGGAGAAAAAATATATTTATCGTTGGCGGATAATGATGTTTTCTAAAGGTAAGATACTTATAGTATGTGCTCATCCAGACGATGAAGTCTTGGGATGCGGTGCGACGATTTCGAGACTGGCAAAGAAAGGCAACGATGTTTATACTGCCATACTTGGCGAGGGGATAACCTCCCGTTTCCTGAATAGAGAGGAGGGCGACAAAAGCCTTATAGAAGATTTGAAGGCGCGATCAACGGCAGCTTCAGACGTTCTGGGAGCCAGGGAATTGTTCCTTTTTGACCTGCCGGACAACCGCTTTGATACCGTTCCCCTTCTTGATATCGTAAAGAAGATAGAAGAATTGATAGCAAAAATTGAACCAGAAGTCATATTTACCCATGCGCACTCTGACTTGAACATTGACCACGCAATAACACACCGGGCTGTTCTCACCGCAACGCGACCTGTGAAGAATAGCCCAATAAAAGAAATATACGCCTTTGAGATACCGTCCTCTACAGAATGGGCCTTCGATCAGTTTGGACATTTCAGCCCGCAAGTATTTTTTGATGTGAGGGAAACTATTAAAACAAAAATCAAGGCGCTCGAAATCTATGAGTCCGAAGTCCGGGAGTTCCCGCACCCACGTTCTTCTGAGGCCATCCAGGCCATCGCAAAACGGTGGGGGAGCACGTCGGGTCTAGAGTATGCTGAAGCGTTTGAAACTGTAAGACGTATTCTGTAGAAAATGGTGAATAATCATATTGAGATAGCAGGCAGGAAGATCGGAGAAGGTCATCCAGTTTTCATTATTGCTGAGATGTCTGCCAATCACCATCAAGAGTTCGACGAAGCTGTCAGGTTGATACACTCTGCCAAGGAATGCAATGCAGACGCTATCAAGCTCCAGACTGCCACGCCCGACACCCTGACCATTGACTCGGACGAGGAGTGTTTCAGGATAAAAGGCGGAACCCTTTGGGACGGCGCTACGCTTTACGAACTTTACAAGCAGGCCTATACACCGTGGGATTGGCAGCCGAAGCTAAAGGAAATAGCCGACGAGATAGGGCTGATACTTTTCTCCACCCCCTTTGACAGGACTGCCGTGGATTTCCTGGAGGAGATGGACGTTCCCGCGCATAAAGTGGCGTCCTTCGAGCTTGTGGACATCCCCCTTATCGAGTACATAGCGAGCAAGGGCAAGCCGATGATAATGTCCACTGGCATGGCCACGCGCAGTGAGATAAGCGATGCGGTTGATGCCGCTCGCGGGGCAGGATGCAAAGACCTCGCCCTCCTTAAATGCACGAGCGCGTATCCGGCCTCTCCCGCTGAGATGAACCTGCGCACCATACCCGACCTGGCGTTGTCCTTCGGCGTAGTGGCTGGTCTTTCGGACCACACGTTAGGACCTGAGTCAGCTATAGCCTCTGTTGCACTGGGGGCATCCATAATAGAGAAGCACTTCACCCTCTCGCGCTCAAGGAAAGGGCCGGATTCCGCATTTTCTATCGAGCCTGCGGAGTTCAAGGCCATGGTTGATGCTGTGCGCGCTGTGGAGGCGGCCCTTGGTGATGTGATTTATGAGCCCACAGAGGGTGAAGCAAAATCCAGAATATTCAGGCGCTCTCTTTTTGTGGTAAAGGACATGAAGGCCGGGGAGACATTCACACTGGAAAACGTACGTTCCATAAGGCCGGGCAACGGCATGGCACCAAAGCATTTGCCAGAGGTCCTGGGCAGGAAGGCTAGCCAGGATATCAAGAGGGGCACGCCCCTGGATCGTGACCTCATTGATTGAAGCTGGTACACTAACTCACCTGCCAAGTGTTATAATTACCTCGTGAGAAAAAGAACTGAGCATGAGGAGTTCAAGCGCCTTCAGCAAGAGTACGAGAAAATAGCCGAATTCGACAACCATTTTTCCTGAAGCGACTTATTATAAGGGGATGGCGTCATGATGAAAGAAAAACACGATTCAACTATCGATGAGCCGGCGCGGCACCTGAAAAACATTCTCGGCAGGAAGGCAAAAAAGGATACAAGGAAGAGTACCACCCTTAATTGGGAATTGGTGCGATGAAAATCTTTCTGAACCCGACGATAAGAAGAGTGGAAAAATGAGCTATGATATATTAATTTTTCTGGATGAATACTCCGAAGATTTAAAGAAAAAACTTGACTTCCTGGACATCGAAAAAGACAACTTATTATTCCTTACATCTAATGAAAAAACTTATTTTTTGCTTCAAAAACTGTCATGCCCTGTTTTTTTCCTGCATGAACTCCTCACGGCAGATGATATTAAGGATACAAACCGAAGATGTTATGGTTTTGTCCGTTTGATTTTTTCTGGAGAAAATAATCGCTTTAAATACAACAGCCTACCTATGGGTCACATCATCGAGCTTTATCTCATACCGTATTTTATGCGCATTTTTCGGGACATCCTCTTTACTGAAAAGGCGATCAAACATTTCAAATACGACAGGATTATTGTTGCAGGCGCTGGAGACTTTTCCCAGACCGTTAGACTCGCTCTGCGCCAGAAAGGGACCCCTTTTCAATCATGGTTCGGTGGACGGTTCAACCAGCATTTCTATGCGCTCAAAAAGTTCTGGGAGGGAAGAAAAAACCTCTGGATAGGCAAACCTCTCAGGGACCTTTTTGTAACCCCTGCACAGAACCTTGTACTTATAGCGGATTCTCTTTTATGGAAACTGCGTTTTCTAATTAAAAGAACAAAGGGGAAACATCCCGATTCTGCAAAAAATATTTTAGTCTTTTCTGCAGATGGACATACATATGGAATTTACAAGGCCCTTTTGCGATCTGGACAGTGGGATTTTCTCACCTGCGGCCTGTATTACAGGTTTAGGAAAAATCAGCTTAAAGACGTCGCACCGCTTGAAGGGTATTTACGGTTTTCACATGCATTCAAATCGGTTAAAGCTTTTATTTATTTCCTTTCTGCTTGGAGGAGTATAAGAAAGAATAAGGAGTTCCAGAAAGAATTTGAATTCATGGGTGTCAATTACTGGAGCCGTATAAGGAAGCTGATAAAGTTAAATATGCTGATTTCATTCCCAATACTTTTCCTTGACTATCTCATTGCCGTGGAAACATTTAAAAAGCATCCCCGTTCAGTACTTATAGTTGCTGCTGACCAGCCCCCGTACTGCAGGGCGCTTTTGTATGCCGCCAAGCAATGTGGTGTCAGAAGCGTTGTCATCCAGCATGGAGTATTAGTAGGTCAAACGTTTACCGCTATTGATACCGATTATTATGCGGGATGGGGCAGGAGAGTAATTGAATGGTTTGGTGAACACGGTAAAGGCAATGAAGCCGAAAGAGTGTGTATAACCGGCAGCCCGCGGTATGACAAATATGCTGCTATGGGAAAGGAGATGGACAGGAAAAGCATTCTTGCCGCACTCCACCTGCCTCCTGATAAGAAAGTCATACTGCTTTTGACTGAATGGGTTTCAAACATATCTGCCTCTGAAACAGACATGCAGGATTTCTATATGGTGGATGCTGTTGTAGAGGCAGTTTTGAGGCTAAATCTGGGGAATAATGTACATATAGTTATAAAACCCCATCCCGCCGCCGATATACACGTGCTGAAGGAATGCTGTGAAATAAAGGACCTCTGCTCTCATACAGGGTTGAGCATAATAAACAACAACCTGCCGGAATTGCTGTTTATATCGGATATCTGTGTAAGCTCATATTCCACAACTCTTCTGGAGGCGATGTTTTTTAAAAAGCCCCTGATCGTCTTTGATCATTTTATGAAAAATGAATTCGTGCCTTATGTGAGCAAGGGGGTTGCACTTGGCACCTCGAATAAGGATGAGATGGCTTCTGCCATAAAGGCAATCTTGTATGATAAAACAGTCCTTGAAAATCTTATCAAGAACCAAAAAGATTTTATCGAATACGCCGCATATCGGCTTGACGGCAGGTCAACAGAGCGGGTTTGTAGGCTCATAGAAAAGATAATTAAAGGCGAAAAACCGCCCCAGTACATGTAATAAGGACAAGCCCTTTTTTGAATTCTAATATTTTCAAAAAGAGATTTGCTAGGGGGATCGAGCGTATCCCGCCACATCAGCTTGGTGAAAGCAGGATGGCAAAAAACCTTACAAATTCAGTTTTATAAAATTAGGCGGTGGATTTTGGAACTACGGCCTATTTTGTAAAGCAGGCTGCGAATAAGGTATATTAATACAAGGCTTCAGACATGAATAAATGGAAAAATTACCATAGTTCTTCAAATCTTGATTTCCATTCAAGAGAATCTCATTTAAAACAATATCTCATAAGTCTGAGAAAGGGCACTAATTTTTTAAGTGCTTTTATAGATAGAATGTTGCTTGGCATTCCAACCATAAAAGATAGTGGATCTGTAGTAAAAGTTCTGGATATTGGATGTGGAAGCGGATATGCTTTATTTCTTTTAAAAGAGTTACATCCCCATTTGGAATTGTATGGGGTAGACATTGTTAAACATAATCAATTACCAGACCTGATAAATTTTGATTATGTAGACTTGGAGAAAGGCAATCTTCCCTTTGAAGATGAATTCTTTGATTTTGTGTTTTCTCATGGAGTTGTTGAGCATTTAAACAACCCGACTGATTTTTTAAAAGAATCCCATAGGGTTCTAAAACACGGGAAAAAAATTTATATATATACAGAAAATTATACCGCTTTGTTCTTACCGCATCTCAAGACATCTAAACATTCTATCAATTTTTGGGATGATTATACCCATGTTAGACCATACTCAAAAAAATCCTTGCAGAGAATTTTATTAAATGCAGGGTTCAGAAATATTAAGACAGAAACTCCCAGAAATCTTTTGATTATAATGCTATTTCCATTATTGCTGATAGCACAATTATTAAAGAAAGTTGATGTTGGAAGATTGTTATTTCAGATTCTTGCTCCAGATTTATTTGGAGAAGCTGAAAAGTAGAAATATAAGAGACTGTCTACGGGATTGTGTGTCTTGTCGACCTTAAAGGAAATCTGTGAAAATGCCCAATAAAGTCTACATCCTAATCCTGAACTGGAATAATTGGCGGGACACTTTTGTCTGCCTCGAGAGCGTCTTTAAGAACTCCTACCCCAACTATCAGGTGGTGGTCATTGACAATGCATCCACCGACGGCTCGGAAGAAAAAATACTTGAATGGGCCGATAAAAAATCCATCGCGCATGTCAGATATGACAGGAAAACCGCAGAGAAGGGCGGCCTGTTTGATAAAGAAAAGGACCTCACTCAACCCTCCATGGTTTTCATACAGACCGGAAGTAATCTAGGCTACGCGGGCGGAAACAACGTTGGCATTCAATATGTTCTTAACCAGGATGATTGCAAATATGTCTGGCTACTGAACAACGATACTGTCGTGGACATAGACGCCCTCACTGAGATGGTGAGGACAGTGGAGGCCGACGATAAAATCGGCATGGTGGGCTCAAAGCTTTTATATCATAACAGGCCGGACATAATCCAGGCCGCAGGTGGATGCAGTATAGTCCCCTGGATGGGAAACGCTTCTATAATAGCTTCAAACGAAAAAGATGACGGAACGTGGGATGAGCCTTTCGAGCCGTCATATATAAGCGGCGCAAGCCTCCTGGTTAAAAAGGAAGCAGTTGAGGCCATCGGGCTGATGGATGAGAAATACTTTCTCTACTGGGAAGACGCAGACTGGGGGGTAAGGGCAAGAAGGAAGGGATACAGGTTGCTGTACTGCCCCAAGAGCAAGGTCTGGCACAAAGAGGGAGGCACGACAGGCTATCTAAGCCCTCAGGCGGATTATTACTGGATAAGAAATGGCCTTTATTTTACGCTTAAATTCTATCCATATTACCTGCCGCTTATCCCATTTTCATATCTTGTCAAATACACCCTTGTGAGGGCTCTCAAGAGACAGCCTTCCAACTTTAATGTATTTATAAAGGGTGTCATTGATTTTCTGAGGGGCAAGACCGGTTCGATGTAGTTATAACTGAACCAGAACCAGGCCAATCAAAAGTGGCCAAGTTTTTCGTAAGGCTTTCGTAATTCTCTACCATCTCTATTTAGGCATTCAATTATATTATCCGGCATCCTTGTAGCGAGGCCATCGAGTACATCATGTGGGTTACTGCTAATTAGCAGAGGTGCCGCTCTTGAGGGTACATCCGGGGCTTCAGAGGACTGTTGATTACCTCCGCAGTATACTTAAATGATGCAAAGGCCCTTAAGTACTTGACTCGTGCAGGCAGCTATAGCAAGGGGGTCACCTTGCGTTCTTTGCGGTCTCACCATGGTGATAAATGAGCCCCTTTCAGTGTTGCTCGTGACGGATTTTATATGAAACTCAAGAGGAAATTATGGTGACTGACCCAAAGTGCCCGGTATGCAATAACGCAAATACGAGCTGCACTGGAACCCATTTAGAATACAGGCTTTATCAGTGCCCTCACTGTGACCTGTCCTTTTGCGACCCCTTGAAAATTGATTTTGAGTACTATCAGAATGATTTTGATTATATTATGCGCGATACGGTTCTTGCTGACCCGCTTGAGCAGCAAGAACGTTGGGACATAGATCAGGCGCTGAAAAAGCTGGAACAGCGTAGCGGCAGTTTGCTTGATGTTGGATGCGGCACGGGTTTTTTTGTCAAAAGGGCCTATGATATGGGATATGAGGCGTACGGGATCGAGACTGACGAGAGGGCTGTGAGAAAAGGCAGGGACCTTTTCAAGTTAGAACATCTTTATCCGGTTGATATAGAAGGGTTTGTTTCTCAGGTGGGCAAAGGTTTGAAATTCGATTTTGTCACTATGTTCCAGGTACTTGAGCATCTGGATGATCTCAACTTGTCCATCCATTGCGTGAAAGAGATTTTAAAGAGCGGAGGGACCTTGCTTCTGAGTCTTCCTTACAGGGACAGATTCCCGGACACATTATATGATGTGGATATGCCCCCTCATCATCTTACACGCTGGTCCAGAAAGAGCATGGAATATTTCTTGCAGGATAAACACGGGTTTAATGTGAGGGAAATTGCTATTGAGGACTTTCCTCTGGATTCAACCATTGGTATCGCATATCATTTTACAAAGAAATTCATGCCTGCCCTTACTGCTTCTGGAAAGCATGATGGAGACTCTCTTAGAAACATAAGCCAGGATGATGCGGCTTCTCTGATTAGAATGCGTAACTTCAAGCTTGGGATTGCCAGGGCTGCGATGCTGCCTGCCTGGTTATTGTTCAAGATGCTTGGTTCGAGAGGGCCGCATATGTTCATTTCCGCTGAATTGCCTTGAGCGATACCCGGTTAGTGAGGGTGTCCATATAAGGGACCGCATTGATACTGGAAGAAACCTGCCCGTAGCTGTGGCCAGAGGGTCATGGGTCCTTTCTATGAAGTAATGCCCCAGCGTGTACATGTGAAAGTATCCTGGAAAAATAAGGAAATGCATCCGTGATGCTGGCGGGGGTCACCGACCCCTCCTATGCATAACATGGATCGCTGGAAATTATCAGACACGATCTTAAGAAATGTCGGAGTGCCCGTTGGCACTGGCGGCAGCGTGAGGGAATCGAACACATATGAGCATAATGTAACAGATTGATTATTGAAGGGTATTCAAGATTATTTTAAAGTTGTTCACGCTTTGTTCACGGTATTTCTGAAATGCATTTGCAGAGTGATTGCCAAGTACGATTTGGGCGGACGGTGCCAAAGTGTTGCAATAATTGAACGGACATGGCGGCTTGGGCGGACGTAGCGGTAATGCCCACTACCGCATGCCCCATTTGTTCCAGGTCATCCTGGTCTCCATGGCAAGGATGACTTCATCTTCAACTATCAGTATCGTTGCCATAGTCAGGTAAAAGCTTTGCGTTTTCAATATATTCAGGGAAAGTAATTGTAAAAGTTACGCCCTGCGAGGATTTTACGTCCAGGGTTCCTCTGATCTGGTTGACCAGTATATTGACCAGCTTAAGCCCCAGTCCCATTGATTTAGATAGATCAAAACCATCAGGGAAGCCCTTGCCTTTGTCAGCGATGATTAATATAACTTTGTCATCATCCGCCTTTTTCAAGGATATGCTGATTGCAGGGTTATCATGGCCATCAAAGGCATGTTTGAAAGCATTTGTCAGGAGCTCGTTGATAATAAGCCCACAAGGGATCAGGGTATCGATGTCAATATTGATGTCCTCAATTTCTATATTGCTCCTTATCTCAACCGTTCCTGCAAAAGTAGTCTTAATGTATAGAGCTAAGGTCTCAATATAATCCTTGACATCAATATGGGCAAAGTCCTCACTCTGGTAGAGTTTCTCATGAACCAGAGCCATAGACTTGATACGGCTCTGACTCTCTTTGAACATTTCAAG
>SDBV01003607.1_pt1 | contig 22676 bp, 23 predicted proteins | sample 2277081 | NCBI WGS metagenome assembly SDBV01 (sample SAMN10402039, study PRJNA504765) | marine sediment metagenome | isolation source: marine sediment core GS10_PC15, 223 cmbsf | place: Arctic Ocean: Southern Knipovich Ridge | collected 2010 | reverse complement strand
AACCGCTCCCGACTGGGCAAAGACAGAGCCAATTCTGCTCATATACAGTGCAACACATGGTGTCGTCAAGGATGCTCTGTCGTGCATCGGCAAGAAGGCTGGTTTCCAAAAAGGACCCGTGACACAGTGGCTTATTAACTTCATCGTCACGAATGCTCAAGCTGGCAACCCAATAATCATTTCAGCTCATAGTCGCGGCACAATCGTCCTTGACACCGCGCTGGGAGAGGCCAAGAAGGCGATCATCGAGGACCTTACCCTTCATAAGTATGAATTTCCTACGCTGCAAGAAGCTGAGATTCTCGAAGATGCACAGCGACTCATTAACCAGACTGTCAACCTGGTGGTGTCTGGGAACGCGGTATCTAAACCATCGGATATTGCCAAGAAGAGGACACACTATATTACCGGTGCGAGCGACTGGATCCCCAAGATGTTTGGCCAGTCAGACGTCGAATATGCCCTAAAGGAGAAGCGGAGTCACGAAGAGGTGGAGGGTGCTCACGACTTCTCGGAAGTGTACGCGTTACCGGTGGCGAAGAAGATCGGGAAGATCCTTTCCGACCCGGAGGTGAGGTTTGAGCGGCGTGGCGAAAATGAAATGCTTCCGGGAGAGATGGGTGGCCCGGGCGGTGGTCCCAATATACGAAGTCGGGCGATGTCGATGGACTTCATGAAAGAAGGCGCTCAGGAACTCAAGTCGTTGTCCACGGAACTGAAAATTCTCGTCGAAGGCGCTCATGAAATCGACCGTGAGCGATGCCCCACGGATTTGATATTTAAGTTGATAGTTAGAGCCGACAAGGACCTTGACGCAGACGATCTTGTGGTTTATGCGACCCGAATATTCCCCAGAGCGGGGGTGCCGTGGGCGATCTACGGTCTCATGGCCTTGCTTTCGCTCTCGGCGTACCCACAGACGGACGAGGAGATCCAGGCACGCGCGCAGCTGTTCGAGTTCCTGCGCCATTCATTCGAGAAACGGCAACATGCGGAGGATTGAAAAAACCAGCAAGTACAGACTGCTGGTCAGCTCCGATGTCAGTGCTGTCGAGGAAGAACGCAAGGAGCGCTACGCAAACTCCATGCAACCTTCATCCAGATAAACGCGCATCCGGGCAAGCACGCGACCAGGACGACAACCGCGCGTTGGCTGAGCGAATGGCCAAGTCGAGCCGGGCGGTGACATCGTTGTAGTAGCCGCGGTGCGGATCGAGCGCGCACACCTCAATCTGGGCCCGCCAGTCTGGCCCGCGCGCGTCGAGCCAGACGCCGACGTCGGTGGCGTTCCGACCGTCTACCAGGTCTAAGACCCGCGGCGGGCCGTCGAGGTCGACGAAGGAAGTGACGTAGCGTGTCGGCGCACTCGGTGTTGCCTTCATGAAATTAGTCTCATCGATCCCGAGCGAACGCACGCCTTGGAGGCGGCCAGGAGTAACCACGGTGGTGGGTGAGATCGAACCGAGGTCACTACAACCGTCACGTCGTCGCTGCGTGCCGTAACAAGAACGTGCGGTTCTCGATCACCGCCCCGCAGGACAAGGCGATCCGTAAACCAATCGCTCTCATTCCCGAAGACGAGTGGGCGCCGATCCCGTACTGGTGTGACGAAGGCGCCGACGTCGCCGAAACCGTCTACCGGCCGTTCGGCCGGTCGAAAAAAACACCACCGGTGCGTCTCGTAGTACGCCGGACGAAACCGAACCCGGACAGTCAACTGTCGTTCCTCGTCGACTACGACTACCACGCATTCATCACCGACCGGACAGGCGACACGCTCGCCGCCGACGCCGATCATCGACGTCACGCCCAAATCGAGAACGTGATACGCGACCTCAAATATGGTGTCGGCCTCAACCACATGCCGTCCGGCCAATTCGGCGCGAACGGCGCCTGGATGACACTCAACATCCTCGCACACAACATCGGCCGCTGGACCTGTCGAATCGGCGAACTCGAAAACGTCGCCGAAACCACGACAAAAACGCTACGGCGCCGCTACTTCAACCTTCCCGGCCGTTTCACCCGAACCGGCCGCCGACAAACGCTGCATCTCCCCGCCGAATGGCCCTGGGCAACCCGATACCTCACCGGCCTCGACCGAATCCGGAACCTCCCCCAACTGGTTTGACCGCCACCCAACCCCAAACCGCGAATTACACAAACAGTCGAACACGCCCAAAAACGCGATCGTGCCGACCAGTAACCATCACAACCGCCATCAGCACACATCACCGGCCTCCAAACCGAAACCCGCCCCGACAAAAACGGACAGACCACCCAAAACGTCCACCACCCCGCCGAGGTCACGCGGTGGATCCAGGCTAAGCGGCCCGGCGGGCCTGTCCGCTGCGGTGGGCACCTACCCCTAGCATCGCAGTGTGCGACTACAGAATACGACGACGATGAGTCTTGAGGAGTTCGAGCCGAGATCTGCCGGCCGAGTATCGATGTATGTCTGCGGCCCGACGGTTTATGCACCCCCACATCTTGGACACGCAAGAACGGTGATCTCGTTCGACGTGATACGCAAGTACTTCGAATTCGCAGGATTTGAAGTCGACTTCGTCTCGAACTACACAGACATCGACGACAAGATCATCGATCGGGCGAACAGTGAAGGGGTTTCCGCGTCCGAAATCGCGAAACGCTACGAGGCCGTTTGGAACGACGCCATGGCCGACCTGCGGATCAGCCCGCCGAGCGTCGGCCCGCACGCAACCGACTACATCGATCAGATGATCTCGATGATCTCAGACCTGATCGACAACGACCACGCGTATTGCGCCGGTGGCGACGTCTACTTCGCCGTCGATTCGTTCGATCGATACGGCGAACTGAGCCGCCAAAGCCCAGACGATCTCTCGGCGGGCGCACGGATCGAGATTTCGGCCGGTAAACACAATCCGCTCGACTTTGCACTTTGGAAAGCTGCGAAACCTGGTGAACCTGCGTGGGAGTCGCCCTGGGGTGCCGGGCGGCCGGGCTGGCACATCGAATGTTCTGCAATGTCGACGACCGAACTCGGGATCGGATTCGACATCCACGGCGCCGGCGCCGACCTGATCTTCCCCCACAACGAAAACGAGATCGCGCAAGCCGAGGCGGCGACCGGGTCGTTTCCGTTCGCGCGGTATTGGCTGCATTCGGGAATGGTCAATCTCAATGCGGAAAAGATGTCGAAATCGACCGGCAATTTCGTCAGTCTCGATCAGGTCCTGAGTGCTCATTCACCCGAGGCGATCCGATTGCTCGTCTGTCAGACCCACTATCGCAATCCTCTCGACTTCGCCGACGACCTCATCTCCGACGCTGAGACCGCAGTCGAGCGTATCGGTGTATTCATTGCCCGAGCGGCCGATTCGCTCGGGATATCCGCACAGAGTGTCATGGCCGATTCGCGCATCGTCGACGCAACGCCCGATAGCGTCGCGATCGAGGCATTCGACGAAGCCATGTCTGACGATTTTGGCACGCCGGGCGCTGTTGCTGCGGTGTATGAGATGTTGCGACGTGCAAACGCGAGCCTCGACGCCGGCGATACGACCTATGTTGCCGGTCAGCTTGCCGCACTCGTCCAGATCGATAGCGTTCTCGGGATCGTTCCGGCGATCGGGGGCGTGGCCGACGCATCGGGTGACGGCGATCTCGTCGACGGGCTCGTGCAACTCGCTCTTGATGCTCGCGATCGGGCCCGCGTCGATCACGACTACGAAACAGCAGATATGATCCGAGACCGACTGACCGAAATGGGGATCGTTGTCGAAGACACTGCGGCCGGGGCAAAATGGCGGCGTAGTCGCCGGTCGTAGACCCGTACACGAACTCATCCTGGCCGGTCGTCGGCGCGTCGATGTCGTATATGTCACGAGAGGATCTACCCTCTCGGGCGAAATTTCCGAAGTGGCTCGCCAACGTGAGATACGAATCGAGGCAAAGTCCACCGCCGAACTCGAATCGATCAGTGGAATCACCTCGCACCAAGGTGTCGTCGCGAGATGTGAGCCGTATCGATTCGCGGATGTCGACGACGTCGCCTCGGGCGAGTTTGTCATTGCACTCGACGGCGTTGAGGATCCCCGCAATTTTGGCGCAATCATTCGGGTCGCCGACGCCACCGCCGCGAGCGGGATTATCGTGCCCGAACGTCGTAACGCTCCGATCACTGCCGCCACTCAGAAAGCGGCGGCGGGAGCGATCGAGCACGTGCCGATCGCATCCGTGACAAACCTCGCCAATACGCTGCGTGATGCGAAAAAAGGCGGCAGCTGGATCGTGGGTCTCGACGCGGACGGCGACGAATTCGCCGAATGCCCGTTGCTCGACGAACGCGTCGTGCTCGTCGCCGGAGCGGAAGGATCGGGCATACGACGACGCGTGGCGCAGATGTGCGACGTGGTCTGTGCACTGCCGATGCGGGGCTCTGTCGCCTCGCTCAACGTAGCGACGGCGGTCGCTGTAGCCGCATTCGAGATAGCGAGACGCCATGATCGATGATCTGCGAGACGGCGCCATCCGTCCCGACTACGATTCGACGAACTCGATTCCGCCGGCGTGGCGCAGTGGTAGCGCAAGCGATTTGTAATCGCTAGGTCATCGGTTCGACTCCGATCGCCGGCTCCAAGAAAAGGGACCGCCGACGCCGTAGCGCACGCCGGTTAAGTGGATACCCCCAACGAGCGAAATGACCGCATCAGCTAAGGGCCCGAAATGACGAGCGATGCGCGACCCCGGCTGTCACGATTGCCGGATACCGCGATCGTGGTACGTGCCGGAATCATGCAATATGTGCACACGATGGAGTCCATTCTCGAGCATTTCGATTTGGAAGGCGAATACGGACTCTCGGTGTTGAGCTATCCCGAGTTGAGCACCGAAGAGCTTGCGACCTTGGCAGGTCTCCGTCACATACGAGTGCGCGTAGCGACGGTAGCGGCCCTTCGCGAGGCCGGATACGATGTCCGCCACGACCCGAACGAATCCGACGTACATGCACTCGTCGTGTTTCGGGACGAGCCAACCGATATAGACTATGAAGCGCTCGACGGCGTATTCGGGGATCCGATACCGAATCCCGGCGTCCCACGATAAGGAGGTATCACCCCGAAATGGCAGATACACGGTTCGGTAAAACGCAGGTGTTGCGATTTGCGGGCCCGGCCGCGAGCGTGTTCGGCGATCTAAGTATGGTAGGCGTATCTGAACACATGCGTATCAGCGGACGGCGCATTTGGGCGCGTGTCGGACAGCTGGACATCGGATCCCGTGTCGTAGTCGACGACCTCGAAGGTGCAACTTGTGAGGGTGTCGTATCGGAGATTGACGTCAGAGGCACGATGACCCTCGCCATGGATCTTGATACCTTTTGCGACGAGCCAATTGCGATACGCAGCGAGGCTTGGGTAAAGACCCGTCCGACGCTTCGCAGCCGTGTGGAGGATGATCTATCCATTGACGTCTCCGTGACCGTAATCAAACAGGTCGGAGAACTAGCAGATTCGGGTCCGATTGGATTTTCGGCCCCACAAACTGCCGCCGCTGTGTGATGCATGGTATGGGAGATGCAAGACCCGACGAAATCGATCGGGGTATTGAGACGCTCACTGCAAGCATCATGCTCTGCGACAGCGCTCAGGTGCACCAGAACAAGCTCTACCTGATGGGTGGCGATTGGGATCGATACATCTCTCAAGATGGAAATCTGTCGTGTGATATCGCAATCCGCCTGCGTTGCCCATGGAATCGAACAAACGAACGTGTCAAAATCCGCTGCGTGCTCGACGATGAAGATGGCCACCGTGTCAAGATCGGACCTGAATCCGATGCTAAAGCGGTGGAGGTCGAAGTCGAAGCAGAACTTGGGCGGCCGCCTGGAGCCAAACGCGGTCGCCGGTTTTTGATGCCGATCGTGATGAACATTCGCAATTTGCCTATAGAGGCGGGGCTCTATGCGTGGGTCCTGGAACTCGACGGCGAACAGATCGACCGGGCCCCGTTTGAGATTCTCGCCCCAAGCTTGTGAAGATGCTGCCGACATCCTGTCAACATAGGGCACGATTCAGCATGGACGCTGTGGACACCATAACTCTCTGACCAGCACAAACGACCAACACGTGGACCCAAAAAACGGTCATGACGTGATTTGTAATCGCTAGGTCATCGGTTCGACTCCGATCGCCGGCTCCGCGTTGAACCGTTCGATCCCTCACGCCCCGAACGGGAAATGGCGGCGGATTGTCCAGCGGGGGTACGGCGTGTTCATGTGGAGTTCGGCGAGGACTGCTTCGAATATCTCGAACTCGCCGACCTCGAGGTCGCGAAGGGGCCCCAACGCCTCGTTGACGACACCAGACCCAACGGTTCCTTCGGAGTACGCGATCGTGATGTGGGGCACCGTGCTCGCCCGCTGCGGTGATTCAGGTAGTGACCCGATCGGCGCGAGCAGACTATCGACGAGCGCCATCAGCTTGTGGTCGGTGTCAGGGTCTGGATCCGCCCAGATCGCAGTAGGAAACGCCTTGATGCCGCGCACCTGGGCCGTCCATCGGGACGTTTGGGCAATTGTCGAAGCAATCGCTTCGAGGGTCGCTTCGTCGGCCGCGCCGGCGGGGCCGAGCGCTCGAAGTGTGCAGTGCAAATAGTGGTTTGGATGTACCAAGACCGGCAACGATGCAACGGCATCTCGTGCTTTTGCGAGGCCCGGTAAGCGGCTCGCGTCGGCGACAACAACGATCGCCCACGAATATTGACCGGCGAACTCGTTCCACTCGAATTCGTCGGGGACAAGTCCCGGGAGTTTCAAGATAGAGCTTCGATCTGTCGTCGCAACCACGCCGACGGGCGCATCTGCGCACAGCGCGATCGCAAGAGTTCGGCGCGGGCAGATCGATTCGCTGGGCTGAGATCTATCGCTTTTTCGAGAGCGGCGGAGGTTTCGCATACGTCATAAGGGTTGATGGCAAACGCGGCGTCACCGATTTCGGCGAATGACCCCGCCTCGGTCGACAACACGAGCGGGGCGTCGCGCTCGTTGACGAGCGGCCCTTCTTTCGACACAAGATTCATCCCGTCGGCAATCGGATTCGTGAGCAACACGTCGGCGATTCGGTAGGCAGCGAGCGCGCGTTCATAGTGGTTGCCGACTATCAGAATCACGGTTGAATCGCCGTGACGCTCCATGACCGAGTGCACGATTTGTTCGATCTCTGCCTTGTATCTTCGGTACTCGTCGAGATTACTCCGCGAAGGGTTTAGCAGCACGACGTGGGTGGTGTTGTCCTGGAGGTCGGGGCGGCGATCGAGCAGATCGCTGAACGCTTCGAGTCCCCGAACGATGTTCTTCGAGAGTTCGAGACGATCCACCCGTACGATCGCCCGCCGACCGCCGAGGCGTCTCAACAGACCGTCGACTTCGGCGTCAACCGCGGCAGAACGCGAGGCGCCGATGAGCGATTCGACGTCGGGACCGAGCGGGAAGATCCCCGTTTGCGTCGATGCGCCGAGCCGTTGCGCGGCGCGTTGGAACCGGTCCGCCCACCTGCGCGAATGGAAGCCCGCGAGGTCGGCTGCTGCCATGCTGTGAACGACCTCGCGGCGCCAGTCATGGGGAAGGACCGCGAGCGCCGGTTGCGTGGCAAACGGTGTGTGAGTGAAGTGCACGATTGCCAGATCGGGGCGTGCGGCGCGCAGCATCGCCGGAACGAGGCATAGGTGGTAGTCCTGCACAAGCACAGCGACACGTTTGAAATCCGGACACTTCAACAAGGCGGCCCGAGCCACCACTGAATTCATGGTTCGGAACGCCTCCCACGATGTGTGCCACCGCTCATCGAACGCCGGGGAGAACGCTCTGTTCCAGAGATCGTGGTGGGCGAACCAGAGCACGCGGTTTGCGATGTCGTCTACGGCACGCCGATAGACGTCGGGGCGGACGTCTACGAATTCGACGTCGTACGCCCCGGGTGCGATCTCGTGATGTAGTCCTTGGCGGACCGCTTCACGCTCGTGGTCGTTGCGGACGGTTGCGATCCAGCTCCCCCCGATCGACCGCATCGCCGGCTCGAGCGCACTGACAAGGCCGCCTTGACCACGCGAGGTAACGAGCGCCCCTTCCGGGCCGCGTGTCCACGTCACGGGTCCACGGTTCGACACGACGATCAGCTTGTCGATGCCACCATCGTTCATGGGTTACAGCGGGCTCTTGGATTCGGCGAGGTCGACGAAGAGGTCGAGCCAGCGCTCGATCAGCGCTGTCATCACGAATTGAGATCTGACGGATTCGCGCCCTTTTTCGCCCATGACCTTGCTGCGCTCAGGATCGGTCAGGAGTTCGATGGCTGCTTCGCCTGCCTCGACCGGATCCGACACGAGATATCCTGACACCCGATCTTCGATCTGCATTCGGATTCCGCCGACGTCACCGCCGATGACCGGCGTCCTCTTCCAAAGCGCCTCCGACACGGTCAGCCCGAAACCCTCACGCAGCGATTTCTGGAGAACGACGTCGGCCGCGGTTTGGAAGGCATTCACTTCGATCGCGCCGACCTGTTGTGCGTTGGTGAGAATGAAGATGTCGGGGTCGTCGTCGGCGTACTGCTCGGTGACGTACAGATAGTGCATGCCCTCGGGGTCGTCGGACGCCATCGACCCGGCGAGCAAGAGCTGCAGGTCGGGTATCGCCTTCTTCGCTATCCGATATGCGTCGATCACGCCAACAGGGTCTTTCCATGGGTCGAAGCGCGATATTTGACACATGATCGGCCGCTCGGCGTTCAGTCCGTAGTATTCGAGGATCGCCGCGATCGTCTCGGGTGAAAGAGGTACGTTCTTGAGAGAGGTTGGATCGATGCAGGGCGGGATGTAGCGAATCATGCCGAAGTCGCGATCGGAGGGAACGTACTCAGCCATGGTGAAGACGGCCGCGTCGTAGCCCGCTGCGATCGGAAAGAGGTAGTCGGCAACCGGCGCAAACGGCTCGGACGTATCGATGTGACAACGCCATATCCACTTGCCGTTCCTGCGACCTGCCGATTCGATGAGCGGCAAGATCGCGGCCGGCTGCGGATCGTGGATCACGATGAAGTCGTAGTCGGTGTTGATCTCGATCGCGTTCTCTTCGCTTTGTTCCCAGAAGATTTCTTCCATGTGGGGCGTCCATGCGACCTCCATGCCCTGCAACGCGTTGTGCATTGCTTTCGTCACGTTGAAGAACTGGTCGGCGCCGAACATGACTTCCCAATGTGCGTCGAGGCCGAGGCCGCGTTGAAGTCCGACCACCGTCGCGAGCAACTCGACGACCCCGCCGCCGTAGGCGGTCGCGTTGATATGGAGAATCCGGGCGCCGGCCAGCTTCGATGCCAGTTTTTCGATGCGATCGATCGTCTCTGCGCCGACTGCGGGAATGTAGCGGTCGAGGGATCGGGCTTTTATCGGTACCGGATTGAGCATCGTAGAGCCGAAGGTAGTTGGAACCGTAGCGAGATGGTGCCATCATCATGCGATGTCCACGGACGCGAATTCGACCAATACCGCGGCCGACGGTATTCGCCGCATGGGCGGCGTCGCGTGGGCGCTGACCGGTGTTGCCGTGGTCGTCGCGATAGCGCTGTGGATCCTGGCGAAGGTCTCAATTGTCTATACGCCGATAATCCTTGGCGGCATCATCGTTTTCTTGCTCAACCCGATAGTGACTTGGCTCGATGACCACGGCGTACGCCGCATTTGGGGTGCGATCGGAACTTACCTGACATTTGTCATCGTGCTCACTGGGCTCGGATTCCTTCTCGCGCCGTTCGTCGGCGATCAGGTCGTCGAATTCGTCGATCGGCTGCCCGAGATCACCAAAAAGATCGAATCGTGGCTGACCGATGTCTCGCAGCGTTACAGCATCCTCCAGCCGCTCGACCCCGATGAGCTGAGCGAGACGTTCGGCAACTTCGCGTCGACGCTCGGGCAGAGACCTGCGATCATCCAGATCGGCGGAAACGCCGTGAAGCTGATCGTCGAGATCGTGCTGGCGCCGATCATTGCCCTCTACGTACTGATCGACCTGCCTCGCATCGCGGAACTCGGCAAGCGCCTCATCCCCCAACGCGCTCGGCCCGAGGTCGTCTATCTGCTCGGAGCGGCCGGCCGGATCGGCATGAACTTCTTCCGCGGCCAACTCGTCGTCGCCGTGCTCGTGGCGTCGATGTCGATCATCGGATTCACAATCGCCGGAGTTCCTTTCGCCGTTCCAATCGGTATCGCTGCCGGTATATTCAACATTGTGCCGTACTTGGGCCCGTGGATCGGCGGGGCGCTTGCCGTACTGGTGTCGTTCGTGGTTGCGGATCCCCTCACCGCGCTGTTCGCAACGATTGTCGCGGTCGTCGTTCAGCAGATAGACAACCACTTCGTGTCGCCGCTCGTGATGCGCAAGGCGGTACAGGTGCATCCGGCCGCCGTCATTCTCGGGCTACTCGCGGGCGGGGCGCTCTTCGGACTCTGGGGCGTACTGTTGGCGGTGCCGGCGATCGCCTTGTTCAAACTGATTGCCGGCTATTTCTGGCGTACCCGGGTCTTGCGTGAGCCGCATGAGTTGGCGAGCGCGATCGGGCTCGCGTGTGAAGCCGAAGTTCCAAAGTTGGCCACTCGGACTGCCGACGAGGGGCCGACAGATCCGACAGGCTGAGAGGCCACACATCCCCTATCGCCTCAAGGCGTACTGCATTGCCGCTAGGTCGGCGCCTAGGCGGGCGATGATCCGCTCCGCCTCACAACCGGGCGCGATCGCGAGAAACAGATCGATGTCGCCTGCGCCGTTCACTGCGGCCGCCCGGACGGTATTCGTCACGGCGACAGACAGGGGTGGGGCGTTCGTTTTGGAACCGTCCATGACCGGAAGTTGCGACGCTATGCCGGTTACCGTAATGCCGTCACGCTCGAAGACGAGCGACAACGGTGGTCTTGCGTCCGCAGCTAGCGCGATGAGCAGGTGTTCGGATCCGACTACGTCGGATCCGTATCGGGCCGCCACGGCCTGCGCACGTCCGATCGTCGCCGCTTGGGCGGGCGAAACGGCGAGCGACGGAGGCGAGTCGACACTTGACTCTCCATTCGTTGACGGTGTCACCTGTCGTGCCGCAACGGGCGCCCCTGCACGCGTGCGTGCGGCTTGCACCGACCCGAACATCAACAACAAGGCGGCGAAGAACAACATGAGGTCATACTCAGGATTGGTCAGGTCGGTCAGCGCGAGAACGACGGCGCCGGCGGCGGCTGCGATCCCGATGTAGCCGGAGACCCGAATTGATCGGGTTCGGTCTCGCGTGAAAACAAGGGCGATGCCGCGTACGACGCCGCCGCCGTCGAGCGGCGGCCCGGGCAACAGATTGAAGGCGCCGATGAGGAGATTCCAATACCACGCCTGATATGCGAGGATCGACGCGGCGCTCGTCGCCTGTGGCAAGTTTGGGCCGAATGGCGGTCGATAGTAAGCGTTCCAGACGAGAAGGCCGATGACACCGAGCGCGATGCTCACGGCCGGCCCGGCAATGCTCACGCAAATCTCGCTTGCGGGCGTCTCAGGTGCGTGCTCGAGCTTCGCCATGCCGCCCAGACCCCAGAGTGTGACTTCCTCGGTGCCGATTCCAAATGCTTGGCCGGCGTAGACATGCCCGAGTTCGTGCAACAAGATCGACACGAACACAATGACGATGACGCCGATCGCCACAGTCAACCGGGTCATCGTCCCGCGTGCAGCGGGGACCACCGTCACAACGACGATTAGGGCAAGAAATATTGCGGTGGCGTGAAGCCTGATCGGCACGCCCCGAAACGTGAGCAGTCGGATGCCTGTCACGGTGACCCAGCCGTGCCCTCGCGTTGGGCCATGTAGTCGACCATGGGGGGTCGATCGATCACATCCGCGTCAGACTGGCATTTGTCGCGAGGTCGGATGAACACAGATTCCAGTTCGATTTCGGGATGGACTCGCCGGATCGCGGTGTGAAGAACCTCGAACGCAGTTTCTCCTAGTTCGCGAAGCGGCCGGTTCCGATGAGCGCGCCGTTCCAGATCGACCTGCGCGATGCTTGATGTCCCGAACCGGCGCGCCACGTCGATCAACATAGCGATTTCGACACCATATCCGACGGCAAACGGAATCGTTTCGGCCTCACCCCTGCGGATCGCGTATTCGCCTGCGAGCGGTTGGTGGATGGAGGCGAGTTCGGGGTGCAGCAAAGACAGGATCGGTCGCGCCGTCAACTCGGTAACGCGGCCGCCGCCCGATTCTGTGGTGCGACCGTCGGCTCCGGTTATTGGACGGGAGTAGAAGCCTTTCGACAGCACGATTTCGTTGTTGGTGAGGAGCGGCCCAAGCGTGCCCATCACGAAACGCGTGTCGAAGTCGGTGATGTCGGAATCACACCAGACGATGATGTCACCCTTCGCGGCGGCCAGACTGCGCCAGAGAGCGTCCCCTTTGCCGCGAACCGGGCCGAGTTCGGGCACGATCTCGTGTCCGAGATGCACGGTCGCTCCGGCATCCGCCGCCCGAGTCACCGTCGCGTCGGTACTTCCCGAATCGATCACGATCACCTCGTCGACCAAACCGACGCTCGCCAACTCTTCGACGATTCGTCCTGCGACATTGCCGACCGTCCTTTCCTCGTTGCGCGCAGGCAAGATGACAGAGACGATTTGGTCTTGTTTCGCGCCGATGAGTCGATCGATGTCGAATTCGCGGTGGTCGTGTGTGGCGACTCGATCTTGCGGCGCCGACGGTGGTGTCGTCATTGGGTCCGTAGGCTATGCGCCAGACTCCGATGGGACTAGCGGATAGGTGCGATGCTCCGCTCATTCAGTATTGACAGATCTCGAAGTCGTGGTGTCCTATTACACTCCCATACAGACTCATTTAGAGAGGCTGAGGGACAGGCCCTACGACGCCTCGGCAACCGCAGTCGCTTTTGGTGGCTGCAAGGTGCCAAGTCCGACCCGCAATCGGGGAAGATGAGCCTTGCCGACCCGGGCTGGCTCACCTCGCCGACGATTGAGAGGTACCAAGCCCGATGGCCGACGTGAAGGCGCTTCGATGCCGCGAATGCGCGGCGGAGTATGATCCCGGCGCTCTCTACGCCTGCGAATTCTGCTTCGGCCCGCTCGAATGCGTCTACGACTATGGACAGATCGCCGACCGGATCGATCGTGCAGCGATTGAACGTGGTCCGAAGTCGATGTGGCGTTACGCGTCGCTGTTGCCGGTCGACAGTCCGTCACACAACCTAGGAACGGGCTATACGCCGCTCGTTCGCGCCGAGCGGCTCGGCGCCGAGTTGGGGCTCGCAAGGCTCTATATCAAAGACGATACGCGAAATCCGACAAACTCATTCAAGGACCGTGTCGTGTCCACCGCGATCGCAAAGGCCGTCGAACTCGGTTTCAAGACGGTGGCCTGCGCGTCCACCGGCAACCTCGCGAATGCGGTCGCTGCCCACGCGGCAAAGCTCGGGTTGGAGAGCTTCGTGTTCGTGCCTAGTTCGATCGAGTCTGCGAAGATCACTGCGACGGCCGTCTACGGAGGCACGGTCGTTACCATCGACGGAAACTATGACCAGGTGAACCGACTCTGCGCTGAAGTGGCCGGTACACGTCCCTGGGCGTTCATGAACGTCAACCTGCGTCCGTACTACGCCGAGGGATCGAAGACCCTCGCGTTCGAGACGGTTGAACAGCTCGGCTGGCATCCTCCCGACCACTGTGTCGTCCCGATTGCAAGCGGATCGCTACTCACCAAGATCGACAAGGGTCTTCAAGAGCTGCACAAGGTGTGGCTACTCAGCGAGGCGCCGCGGACTCGAATCTCCGGGGCGCAGGCCGACGGCTGTTCGCCTGTCTACCGGGCATGGAAAGACGGAACCGACTTCGTCAAGCCCGTCAAGCCCGACACGATCGCACATTCGCTCGCGATCGGCGACCCGGCCGACGGGCTGTACGCGATCGACGTCGTGAACCGCACCGGAGGAGCAATCGGTTCGTCGTCCGACGACGAGATCGTCGACGCAATGCAGCTCTTGGCACGTACAGAAGGCATCTTCGCCGAGACGGCCGGTGGAGTGACGATCGCGGCGCTGTGCAAACTCGTGGCGACCGGAGTGATCGGCCGTGACGAAACCGTCGTCGCGTATGTCACCGGCCACGGGCTCAAGACTCTCGACGCGCTGCACGGACGAGTCGCGCCGCTCGAGACGTCTCCGACGCTCGACGACTTCGACTCTGCGCTCGAAAGAGCCGGAGTCGTAGTAGAAATGCCGCCCGACGGACCCGAGCCGGTGACGCCGTATGCGAATGAATCGGGGCGTTTCGCCGGGGGATCATCTGGGCGATCATCTGGGCGATCAGATTGAGCATCAGCGAATGATTCTCGTGGACCGCCAAGGCGAGACTCGACGAGCCTCGCGATAACGAAGGGACTGCCGAATGGCGAATGTGAGAGTACCAACGCCGCTGCGGAGCCTGTGCGGCGGCGCAGGCGAGTTACAGATTGCCGGCGAGACGGTGTCCGAGGTTCTCGAGGGCCTCAACGCCCAGTATCCGGGCTTCCGTGAACGGCTCTACGGAGACGATGGCAAGCTGCGCCGTTTCGTCAACATCTACGTAGGAGACGAAGACGTCCGTTTCACCGACGGCGTCGACACGAAGGTGGGCGACGACGAACTCTTGTCGATCGTGCCGGCGGTAGCGGGCGGAGCACAGGCACGTGAAAAAGTGCTCCCCATCCATCGGGGTGCTGCCGGGGTGTCCCCGGGCCGCTGCATTTTCACGTGCGGGTAACGAAACGCTCTCAATGCGCAGTTGCGATTTCGCCGTCATGGCCGCCGAAATCACCGTACGGTGATTTCACTAGACGCTCTTGGTCAATCTCGCCGCGACGGGTCGAGCCCGCTGAGGGCTAGAGACAACGGGTCGAGTTCGCCGAAGTCTGGAGACCACTCAGCGATTTCGCCAAGGTCTGGAGACGCCGGGCCGAGTCCGCCAGGGTCCGGAGACAACCCACCGGGTTCGCCCAGGCCGAATTTACTTCGGCCGGAACGCACTTCGGGCGGCATCAGTTGGCGCACCCTCGGCCCGAGACACGAGCGAAGCGATGTGTTTTGGGCCGAATTAGGGGCGGCGACGAGCGTTGGCCTCGGCAATGCGCCAGTTGCCCTTCGGGGCTAGAAATCTTGCGAGATCGTCTGCTGCGGTCGGCATCGATTTTGCGTCGGCGTCGACGGTGATGAACTCGGGAGTGCTGTCGAGCACGTGGTATCCGCACGACTCGGCCCACGCGCCGACTGCCTCGCCGCCGCCTGCGAGTCCGCGGGCGCCGAGCAGCGGATCATCGGCCTTGTGCTCGCAGATGATTTCGAGCGCCATGTCGGTCGATTCGAGTTCGAGGCGAGCTTTTGCCGTATTGGTACCCGCCCACTCGAGGAAGTCCCGGACGAACTCGCAGACTCCGTCGGTTTGAACGAGCTTGCCGATCAGTTTTTCGACTCGATCCATATGGGCAGCGTCTCCGTACTCTCCCGGCGGCCCGAAGATGCGCGAATTGTGCGGGCCGCGACTGCGCAGCGGCCATCGTAGCGGGCGAGGCAGTGGCTTGTGCGAAGAGTTCTCACAACCGATTGTTCAGGATCGAAATACGGGCCTACACTCCGTGATTAGCACTCCCGACGCGAGAGTGCCAGATTTCTATAACGACAGTTCAGCGGGAGCGGTCGCCGGTAGTCGCCGACAGCCACACCGCCAATAGGAGGCCCGTCAACATGGCGAAGATAATCAACTATGACCAGGAGGCCCGCTCTGGTCTCGAAGCCGGGATGGACAAGCTCGCCAATGTCGTGAAGGTGACATTGGGCCCGAAGGGACGCAACGTAGTCCTCGAAAAGAGCTTCGGCGCTCCGACGATCACAAATGACGGCGTTTCGATCGCGAAAGAGATCGATCTCGAAGATCCACAAGAAAAGGTCGGTGCCGAACTCGTCAAAGAGGTGGCGAAGAAGACCGACGACGTTGCCGGTGACGGCACGACGACGGCGACGGTTCTTGCGCAGGCACTGATCAAGCAGGGCATGCGCAACGTCGTAGCCGGCGCCAACCCGATGGAACTCAAGATCGGTATCGAAGCTGCCGTCGACGCGGTCGTGGCGTCGATTGGTGAACAATCGATCGAAGTCGACAGCGAAGAGCAGGTCGCAAGCGTTGCGTCGATCTCTGCTGCCGATCCCGACATCGGCCGGGTCATCGCCGAGGCGATCGACAAAGTCGGAAAAGACGGCGTGATCACCGTCGACGAGTCCCAGACGTTCGGCCTCGATCTTGAGATGGTCGAAGGTATGCGGATCGACAAGGGCTACCTTTCGCCATACTTCGTCACCGACCTCGAGTCACAAGAAGCAGTTCTCGAAGATGCCTACATCCTCATCAACCAGGGCAAGATCAGTTCCGTGAAGGATCTCCTCCCGGTCATCGAGAAGGTCGTGCAGTCGGGTCGTCCGCTTCTGATCATCTCCGAAGACGTCGAGGGCGAGGCGCTTGCCACCCTTGTCGTGAACAAGATCCGCGGCACGTTCAAGACCGCAGCGATCAAGGCGCCCGGATTCGGCGACCGTCGCAAGGCGATGCTCCAAGACATTGCAGTGCTCACCGGCGGCCAGGTCATCGCCGAAGAGGTTGGGCTCTCGCTCGAGAATGCAAGCTTGGACGTGCTGGGCAGCGCGAAACGCATTGTGATCAGCAAAGACGAGACGACGATTGTCGACGGTGCCGGAACACAGTCCGACATCGAAGGTCGCGTGAACCAGATCAGGACTGAGATCGACAACAGCGACTCTGACTACGACAGCGAGAAGCTCCAAGAGCGTCTTGCCAAACTCGCGGGCGGTGTCGCAGTCATTACGGTCGGCGCAGCGACTGAAATCGAACTCAAGGAGAAGAAGCATCGCATTGAAGATGCCGTTTCGACGACGCGTGCTGCCGTCGAAGAGGGTATCGTCGCCGGTGGCGGTGTTGCACTGCTTCGTGCGCAGGCCGCCGTCAACGCGCTCGACCTCGAAGGCGACTGTGCGACGGGTGCGTCGATCGTGGCCCGCTCTTTAGAGGAGCCGCTGCGCCGGATTGCGATGAATGCTGGGATCGAGGGCGGTGTCGTCGTCGAGCGTGTTCGTGGATTGTCAGGCGCTGAGGGTCTCAACGCCGCCGACGGCAGCTACGAAGACCTCGTGAAGGCCGGTATCGTCGACGCAGCGAAAGTGACGCGTTCTGCTCTGCAGAACGCGGCGTCGATCGCAGCATTGTTCCTTACCACCGAGGCGATCATTGTCGACAAGCCCGAAGAAGAGATGCCAATGCCGGGTGGCGACCCGATGGGTGGCATGGGCGGTATGGGTGGCATGGGTGGCATGATGTAAGCGTCGCCTTTGGCGAACAAGAATTGAGAACAGGGCGGGCCGGGAGGCCCGCCCTGTTTCGTTCATATGAACGCACGCCGACGGAACAGTCTGATCCGAGACAGACAAAAAACTGCCGTCGGCTCAAGGATATTGTGAGCTGCCTTCGCAGTATCGCAGCCGTGCACCTTGCTGCTACTTCGGCGGTGACGGCGAACCCGGGGATCCTACCGGCAGCACGTCAAAGGACCGAGCGCGATCGCTGCCCGCCTCCGAAAAAGCAGCTACGAGCCCAAAGGGCGAGGAGACCTTTTTCGGAGGCCTTTCAGATGCCTTCCAAGAAGTCGTCGAGGTCTCCGCTCGCGGGAACCCGCTCGAACGCGGCGAGAGCAGCTTCGACGCCCGCACGAAAGTCCTGCGGCGATTCGTAGAGGTAGGCACGCTTGCGGAGTGAGTCTCGAAGCTCGCTGACTTTGGAGTTCACAGCGCGGTTGCGTCGAATGGTTTGAGTGCTCATTGGCGGTTCATCCTCACAGTGGATCGGTGCGCATGTGAAATCGTGATGTCTCGGATCTCGAGTTGCGGTTCGGCTGGCTGCCCCATGTTGGCAACAGGTGACGTTTTGCCGAATGCCGCGATTTAGATGATTGCACAGTACCGCAAATATTGCCAGGTGAAAGGCCGCAATACTGCTCTTCGGACCACTATGACTGTATTGACTAGGCGGTTAATGCACGCCCGATTGGGCTACACGGCAAGCACAAGACGCTAAGGCCGTTTTGTTACGCGTGTAACGAGGTTTGACCTTCGCGTGACGAATCATCGCTCAAACCGATGATCCCGTAGGCATGTTTCGTGTCTGACCAGAGCAGCCAAGCAAGGCCGAGCAGCGGTTGGAACAGTGGAAAGAACGCGTAGTCGGCGCCGAAACCCGTCCACGCATTTCGCCCGATCAAATCGGGCGCCAAGAGACTGAGCGTTCCGATGACGAGTGTGAATACCGATTCGATCACGAGTACGACGACGGAAAGATTCCACGCCCAGCGTTTCCGGGCGAAGAAACCGATCGTTGCGGTCAAATACAACATCGCCGCCGTCAGGCTCAGGAGCGGGGCGTCGCCTTCGGCCGCGCCCGACACAAAAAGCTGGTAGGCGGCACGCCCCGCAGTCGAGAATGCGAGAAGCGGATACGAGATGCCGAGGATGTATCCGATCGAGCGCCGGAACTCGCGCTTGGCATCGGCATCAGGCCCCAACTCTGTTTTGTCGCGCGTTGCGCCGTCGGTGACATCGATCATGCCCGCCAGCCTGCCACGTCGCGAACTCGACGACCACCTGTTATCGGCCGGATGCCATACGAGAGTCAGCAGCAATGCTTCTTGGCCGCCGTGGCCAGGTGGGCGTGTCCGGTTGGGTCGGTCGCTTGGACTGTGGCGAGGAAGTCGTCGAGGTCGATCCGATGGCCGCCGATCCAGGTACCTTTGATCTCGATGTCGCCGTTGACGTGGAACGACAGGGCGCATGTGCCGACCCAAGGTGAACCGTCGGCCCAGAGTTTGATCCCTTGCTTGTGCAGCAACGAGAAGTCGAACAACACGCCCACGTCTGCGGCTGGTTCGGTGTATTGCGTCCATTTGTGTTCAACACTGGTGGATCGTGTCTCTGGCATTTTGAATCGGAAACGTTATGACCCGGTTGTGAGTTTCATTGTCGGTCGGGCGACGTCGTCGTTTCGGCGGGAACTGTGACGTCGCTGCGAGTTCGTCGGCACCACTCCCCCCCGCTGCAATCAGGTCTTTGACGAATCACTCCACAAGAGCCACACCCTGATGAAACAGTGCCCTCGCATGTCGTGTTGAGAAACCAGACGCCCCCGAAGTGTCTTACGCTCAGCCTGAGCAGCTAGGGGAGTTCGATGAGTCAAGAACCAATGAGTCCAGAGAATGCCGACGACGAGGACCTCGCTGACGACGAGCTAGAAGACGTGCAGGGTGGCGTCGAATCGACCAGCGGGGCGGATGGACTCGATTCAACGGGCGACCCGACGCGAGATGTCGGAAACCCGGCCACCTGACACTGTGATCGCTCGATCTTTGGCAGCCTTGTTCGAGGTCCTCACCTAGTGGCGAGGTAGCGCGTGCACGTCGTGCTGGTCAACATGCCGTGGCATGCTCTCAACCAGCCTTCACTTGCGCTCGGGATCCTTCGAGCTGAGACTGAGAAGGCCCTGCCGTTGGTTCGTGTGACTGACGTGTACGCCAACCTTGCCTGGGCTGACTTCCTCGAGCGTAGAACCGGCGACGAAGTCGGCGCCGACGACTACGAGATGGCCGGCGAGGACCTCATCCTGCATCATACCGGAGACTGGATCTTCACGTCTTCTCTGTACGGACGCGAATGGATGGTCGACGAATACGCTGAATACCTCGCGAACCTAAATTACAATCCTGCGACGTTCGTGCGGATGCATCGGCTGGCGGCCGAGTTCGTCGATGATCTGTCGATCTCGATACTGACGCAACGACCTGACCTCGTTGGATTCACGACGACATTTCAGCAAAACGTGCCGTCGCTTGCCGTCGCGCGTCGACTGAAGCAGTTCGCGCCACACGTCAAGACGGTGTTCGGGGGCGGAAACTGCGACGGAATTCAGGGTCCCGCCCTGCAACGCAACTTCGCCTTCGTCGACTTCGCAGTCAGCGGCGACGGCGAGCGCTCATTGCCGGCACTGGTCCAGGCGAGTGAAGGGCGACTCTCGTTCGACGACGTGCCGGGATTGGCGTGGGATGAGGCCGGGGCGCAACGAATCAACAGTGAGTCGAAGACGCCGATCTCGGAAGTATGCGCGCCCAACTACGACACGTACTTCACCATCGCTTCCAGTCGGCGGCCCAACCAGATCTATGAGCCGATGCTTCTCTTGGAGAGCGCGCGAGGCTGCTGGTGGGGTGAATTCCGCCAGTGCACATTCTGCGGCCTGAACGGGAGTTCCATCGAGTTTCGCGCCAAGCCGGCCGAACAGACGATGCAGATGATCGAGGCACAGTCGACTCGGCATCGAGTCCTGCGCATCCAGATGGCCGATAACATCATTGCAAAGGGATATTTCGATACGCTGCTCCCGAAGCTCGCTGATTCCGATGTCGACTACGACATGTTCTATGACATCAAATCCAACATCGACCAGCATGCGTTGGCTCGACTAGCCCGGGCGGGCGTGACGCGGCTCGAACCAGGGATCGAAAGCCTCAGCACTCACGTCCTCCGGCTCATGGATAAGGGAGTAAACGGGCCCCAAAACGTGGCGCTGCTCAGGGACTGCGAGCTGTTCGGTATCAGCACCCTGTGGAACATACTCTACGGATTCGATGGCGAAACGGTCCACGACTACGAGAACACGATGAAGCAGATACCAGCGCTCGTCCACATGCGTCCCCCTGCTGCAGTCGTTCGAGTACTCATCGAACGATTCAGTCCATTTTTCGACAATCCCGAACTCGGCTTCTCCGACCGAAGGCCGGCCGACGTCTACAGGTACATCTACGATTTGGAGAACGCCGAGCTGGAGGACCTCGTCTATCTCTTCGATGCGCCCCAGCGGGGCATCGAAGACAACGTCGTAGCGCGGCTTCAGTCGGCGGTCAGTGAGTGGCGACGTCTGTACGAACCGCTCACCCTGACCTGCCCCGAGAGCGATGGCAAGTATCGGATCCAGGACAGGCGACCAGGTCTCGAACCGACGACCTTCGAACTCGACCCCGGGTTCGAGACCGAGGTCTATCGAGTGCTCGCAAAGCCGGCAACGGCGGCTTCGATCGTGCGCGCGCTTGCTCGACTCGGAATCGAGCAATCTCGGACATATGTGGCAGGATTCGTGGCCGACCTACGCGCCAACTCCCTAGTGTTCACCGACGACGGCGGATTCACCGCGCTCACAACTCCGACCATCGACCCGGGCGAGGACCATGCGCCGATCCAAGGCCACGCGCGCTCCACTCTCGAGCTGTCTGTCGTCGGCTGAGCTTTCTGACGAAATTGGGTCGGGTACGCTGGGCAGGTTCTTGGGTTCTGTTGCCATCGATGCCGCGGCACCAGACTCCCTGCCGGTTCGGCAGTCGCTGATCGAAGCGACACGCAACGGTATCCACGAGGTGCGGCTGGTCCGGTCCGAACCGATCGTTCTCGACGAATCTGAAGCGATGTTGGACTTCGTCCGATTCCTGCGGGACTGCAGGAGTACGGGTATCTGGGTCGACTGGCAAGGGGATGTGCTGAGTGAGCGCTTTGAAGTGGCCGTTCGGCACCTCGCACCACCGACGAATGGTGGAGCGCTTGCTGACCGCTGGCGGCGCACACACGCCGTGTCCATGTGCACGCTGCGACGCGGCGGGGATTTCACGGCGATCCTCGATACGCGCACACCGAACCTCCGGTTCGAACGACATGTCATCACGGGCGATCCCTGGCTCAAGGCCTTGACTGCGTTGTCCGCCGTGACGCACATCACACCAGACGACTCGGCGATCGACGAGACAATCCTCCGCGTATTCGAATCGAAGCGCTTGGTGGTGCGAACAGGCGACAGTCTTGTGGCCGTGCCGTCGCGGCCCGTGGCAGGCCTTGCATCTCGATACATTGTCGATCAGCGACGTCCCGGTCGTCCCGCATAGGAGAGTGGCCGGGGGGAGTTTCGCCCCCGCCTCTCGCAGAATGAGGTTCCAGTCGCAACGACCGAGAAAACAACGCGACGGGGTCGTTTCTGCTGGTCTCGTGTCCGAGAGCACGGGCACACATCGAGAGGAGGTAGACGATGTAACCGTGTGACAAGCCCACGGCGGCTTGCGGGTGTGAGTCCGGTCGGCGTCATAATGTAACTTGCGGCCTGTCAAGCGACGAGCATCCCAGCCTGCATCGTCGTGTATGTCATGCAGCGCCGTGACCGGGGCAATCACTCCGTTAGGGCCCGTTAGCGAATTACGTGCGCGTTATTCGGTTTGGGTTGGTGGGTTGATCGTGTAGTTCCAGTCGCCGTGGAAGTCGTGGCGGGTGAGGGGTACCGCTGCGAGTTCGTCGTTGGTGATCTTGGCGCCTTTGGGGTAGAAACCTCGGTCGTGGTCTGCGCGCACGGTGAGGCCTGTGCGGGTCTTGGTTGCTGAGATCAACTCGACGACGGTGCGGAGTGAGTCGAGGGTGCGGCCTTTCCAGTTCATCGATATGTGGCTGAAGAGGCGATGCTCGATCTTGTTCCACTTCGATGTA
>SDBV01003606.1_pt1 | contig 22678 bp, 20 predicted proteins | sample 2277081 | NCBI WGS metagenome assembly SDBV01 (sample SAMN10402039, study PRJNA504765) | marine sediment metagenome | isolation source: marine sediment core GS10_PC15, 223 cmbsf | place: Arctic Ocean: Southern Knipovich Ridge | collected 2010 | reverse complement strand
TTTTCAGGCTTCAGCTACTCGGCGGCCTCATAATCCCGCAGTTTACTACTTCGATCAGGAAATAACATATAGGGAAATCGATCAGCACTCAGATAGTCTTGCCGCTGCCCTCTTAAAATTTGGGGTTGACAAAGGTGATCGTGTAGTTCTTATTCTTCAAAATATCCCACAGTTTCTCATAGCCCAATATGCAACTTGGAAGCTTGGAGCAATCGTTGTTCCTTTGAACCCTATGTTCAAGGAAAAGGAATTAATATATTATTTTAAGGACTCTGAAGCGAAAACCCTCATCATTCTTGACGAGGTTCTTAGTTCTTTGGATCGATCCTTTTTAAAGCAGACATCAATTGAAACCATTATCACGACCTCTTCTCTAGACATGCTGCCTCCTGGAATTGAGCCTCCTAAATTGTTAGAGGGAGTAAAAAAAATATCTCTTCCGGGCACTTTGGATCTGATGGAGTTGCTGCGTCGTTACCGCGGTAAGGGGGTAAAAGAACCGGGGCTATCTCCTGACGATGTAGCTTATTTAACCTACACTTCGGGAACAACAGGGCCTCCCAAAGGGGCTATGAATACACACGGAAATCTTGTATTCAATGCCCGAGTATATAAAGCAAGTGCACTAATGGATGAAAACGATGTGGTCCTGGGAGTTGCACCGCTATTCCATGTAACAGGCGAGATTGCCCACTTAGCTGTTGCAGCACTCAATAGTATCCCTGTCATCCTTTACTACAGGTTCGATGCAGGGGAAACATTACGGCTGGTGGAACGTTGGAGAGCAACAATGACAGTTGCCTCAATTACCGTATTCACAGCCTTGATGAATCATCCTGACATCAAAGCCCGGGATATTTCCTCTTTCAAAAAAGCCTATAGCGGAGGTGCGCCTATTTCATCGGCCATCGTAGAGCGATTTGAAAAACTTACAGGGCTTTATATATACAATGTTTATGGCATGACAGAGACAACCTCTCCTTCCCATATTACTCCTTTAGGAATGCGCTCCCCCGTTGACTCTGTTAGTGGCGCTCTTTCTGTTGGCGTGCCTATCCCCAACAGCATTGCGAAAATTGTGGATTTAGAGAAGGGGACCAATGAGCTTGCTCCCGGTGAAATCGGTGAAATAGTAGATAAAGGACCTATGGTGGTCCCTGGATACTGGCGAAAACCAGAAGAAACAGCCCATGCCATCCGGGATGGCTGGCTCTATACCGGGGATGTTGGTAAGATGGATAATGATGGTTGGTTTTATGTGATCGACCGGAAAAAGGACATGATCAACGTTTCTGGATACAAGGTCTGGCCGAGAGACATAGAGGACATTCTTTATAAACACCCGTCAGTTAGAGAAGTATCAGTTGTGGGAGTGCCCGACCCTTATAGAGGGGAAACTATTAAGGCATTTGTAGCTTTAAAAGAGGGAAAAGAGGGCTTAGTTTCGGCGGATGAACTCATTACCTTCTGCAAAGAAAGAATGGCCGCTTTCAAATATCCACGTCACATCGAATTTGTTGACGAAATTCCAAAGACATTAACCGGGAAATTCCTCCGTCGGGCGTTAAGGGATAAAGTTCAGGATAATACTACCCCAAAATAAAGATCTTGCATCATGAGTTTCTACTTTTCAAGCTGAGTAAGATCTTTTTGGGAAATTCCAGTAAAATTCAACATAATGTTAAAGGATTTCAGGCTTGATATTTTTGACATTTAGTGATTTAGTGATTTTAATTAAATAAAGATTAACATTTTTCATAAAGTAAGCCTGAATATTCAGAAAATTGAACCAAAAAAGTAAAAAATAGAACAATCTTTACTCCAACAAGGCATACCAAAATCGAAAAATGGTATGGCTATAATCCTCAAAAAAGGAGGTGAAATAACGAGCAACAGGGATAAGTAGATAGTAAACAAGGCAAGGGTGTTTTCATTTTTTGGAGATTTAATTAGTTTAAAAAGGGGGATATAATTATGGAAAAGAAAAAGAAAATTGGAAGAAGGGAATTTATCAAATCTGCAGGAGCAGTGGGGGTTGGCTTGGGCGCTGCAGGAATTTTAGGCGCTTCTGTCAAAGTCAGAAAGGCAACCGCTGCCCAAACACGCTCAATCCCTAAAACGCCAATTAAGATAGCAGCTATAAGTTTTTTAACTGGTGCCGCAGCTGCTCCCTTTGGCATCCCAGGGGATAATTCCTACAAACTTTGTGCCGACGAGATAAATAAAAAAGGTGGTATTTTGGGCAGAAAAATTGATATGAAAAGTTATGATGAGGCAGGCGGTGCTGATACTCAGGTTAAATTAGCTCGTAAATTGATTATGGAGGACAAAGTTGACGTCATTTTGGGCTACATTTCTTCAGGGAATTGTAAGGCAATCCTTCCCTTGAGCGATGAGTTAGGCGGTTTGATTATAGCCTACGACTGTGGCACCCATGTTTTAATGGAAGAAAGTCGTTCTCCATATAAAGTTCCAAAATTTGGCCTCGGTTTTCGAAGTTCTGCCCATCTTGGGATCGACAATATTGGCCTGGCTCTCTATATTAAACAATATTATTCTGGTGTCAAAAAAGTCGCGGCAATCAATCCTGACTATGCCTGGGGAAGGGATAGCTATCTCATATTTGAAACGGCCATAAAGAAACTGTTACCGGGAGTGAAGTTCGTTAAGAAGTTATGGCCCAAGCTATTTACCACAGATTATACTGCCCATATCAGTGCTCTCATAGGATCTGGCGCTGAACTTATCCATTCAGCCCTTTGGGGAGGCGATGCCGTTACTTTTACTAAACAGGCAATAGGAATGGGCCTGTTTAAAAAGGCACGCATGGCCTATTCTCGTGGGGAACCTTACCCGCAGGAAGTCGGCATGGATTACCCGGAAGGCCAGATCATCTGCTGTGCAGGGACTCATTATTTTATTTATCCTCCCAAGGAGAATTGGCCGCTTAATAAATGGTTTGTGGAGGAATTTCACAAACGATACAATAAATATCCCACCTATCCCTCTTACCATGCTTATCAGGCCATATATACCTATAAAGCCGCTGTAGAAAAGGCGGGGTCCCTGGTTGGTGGTTGGCCATCAAAGGAGGAGATAAGCAAGGCTGCGTCCGGACTGTCCATTGAGACACCTTCAGGCTATCTCACGATAGGGGAAGATCATAACGGTAAAGAGGATGTACTTATTGGAATCTCCAAAAAGGTTAAGGGATACTCATTCCCCATTTTGGATCCTGATCGGATGGCGATTTTTCCTGCTCACAAGGTTAATGCGCCTGTGGGAATAAGGACAGAGGATTGGATAAAAGGCTGGAAGGTTTAAGCATAAGTTGGTAGCCAGGATCTTTTTTTGGTTTCCTGGCTACCAAAACCAAGGTCTATTCTATGGAAAATTGGATTATCTACATCCTGAACGGGCTGTATTTTGCTTCATTCCTATTCCTCACTTCTCTTGGGTTAAGCATTATCTTGGGAGTCATGGGCATCTTGAACCTTGCTCATGGCTCCTTGTTTGCCATAGGTGCTTTTATGGCAGCCTGGATTATTGGTGCTTTTGGTGCCAATTCCCCAATCACTATATTCTTTGTCGGCCTCTTTGCTGCATTAGGAGTATCTGGCTTGATGGGCTTTATACTTGAAACATCTATCATTAGACCGTTGTATAAACGCGCCTTGGAATACCAGCTCCTGATCACCTATGGTGCGTTACTTGTGATCGAAGACCTAATTAAAATGACGTGGGGTGGTACGGCTTATTATGCCTCTAAACCATTCGATGTGATGGGCATTTTAAGCATTGGTAGCAATCAATATCCTTTCTATTTTCTGTTTGTTATGCTGATCGCTATTGTTGCTGGCCTTGGTGTCTGGCTGATTATGAGCAAGACTCGAATTGGAATAATGCTAAGAGCAATCTCCATGGACAGGGAAATGTCCATGGGAATGGGGATTCGGATCAGCAGGCTTAACACGTTAGCCTTCGGGCTGGGAGCAGCCTTAGCTGGTTTGGCTGGAGCTCTTATCGTGCCAACGACTCCAGCGCTTCTAGGTATTGGAATGGAACCCTTAATTATGGCATTCATTGTGGTCGTTTTGGGGGGTTTGGGGAGTCTCAAAGGTGCCCTGATCGGCTCACTCATTGTGGGAGAAACCAGGTCCATCGGTATCGTCTTTTTCCCCGAAATTGAACTGCCATTACTGTTTTTGATTGCTGTCATCATTTTAGTATTTAAACCTGAAGGGCTTTTTGGGAGATAAATGAATGGGCTTTAAAGATACGATTCTGAGACCGAAGTCTTTTGTCTATGCGGTGATCTTTATCATCTTGCTGTTTATGCCCGCTGTACTTCCTACTTACCATTTGATGCTTTTTGAGTCTGGCCTAACCTTTGCCATTATGTGTCTGGGTTTTAACTTACTCCTCCGTTATACCGGCCTTCTCTCTTTCGGTCATGGCGCCTTATTTGCTACGGGTGCTTACGCTGTTGGCATGATGGGCAAATATTTTCCTGATCTTTATCGAATAGAGCTCTTGATTCCGGTAGCCCTTCTGGCTTCACTGATTGTTTCGGCTATCTTCGGTTTTATTTGTGTTCGCCACACGCGAGTATTTTTCGCCATACTTGCCCTGGCAGTCTCCATGGTCTTGTACGCCCTGCTGGTCAAATTTTATAATATCACGGGAGGCAGTGATGGTATCCATATTGATTTGCCTATCATGTTTGGTAAATCATATGAGGGGATGAAAAGGTTTGAATTCCTTTCGGGTACTTTCTATTACTTGTTGTTATGCATCTTTGGTGCATGCACCATTATTATGTTGGGAATTGTTAACTCACCCTTTGGAAAGGCCCTTCAGTCCATCAGAGATAATGAGGTAAGGGCAGAGATGATAGGTATCCGGGTCCGAAGATATCGCTGGTATGCCTTTATCCTGTCCGGTCTATTTTGTGGAATGGGGGGGGCCCTCTGGAGCTTTGTAAATGGTCATATCACTCCAGAAACTGCAGAATGGGTTTTTTCCGGAGAGATTGTTTACATGACACTCCTTGGTGGTTTTATGGTCTTTGAGGGCCCTATTATTGGGGCTATCTTATTTACTTATCTGAAATTGTATGCTTTTAGTATCACGCAATACTGGATGTTTATTATTGGGGCTACACTTGTCGCCTTGGTTCTTCTTCTCCCGGAGGGTATTTCTGGAGGATTTGTTAAATTATTTGTCAAGCTTAGAAGGGGTGAATCTACTGGAGCCGCTTAATGTTAAATGTAAAGAATTTGATCAAAAATTTTGGAAGGGTCAGAATCATAAATCCCACAGATTTAGAGGTAAAGGAGGACGAGATTTTCTCCTTAGTCGGCCCTAATGGGGCAGGAAAAACCACGTTGGTCAATCTGATCAGTGGTCATATCTTGCCGACCTCTGGAAAAATAGAGTTTTTTGGTCATGATATAACATTTGCCCCAGCTTACAAACGGATTAAAATGGGGATTGCCCGAAATTTTCAGATTACCAATCTATTTGAGGATAGTACAGTCATGGACAATGTGAGGATTTGTCTCTTTTCTACATATGGAAAGATAAAAAAGGGTTTTTTACCTGCCAATCATTATAAGACAATCACCCAGGAAGCAGTAGATATTTTGGATATGTTTGGTATCGCAGATAAAAAGGATGTGTTGCCTCCGAGCCTTTCTGAGGGAGATAAAAAGATCCTGGATACTTCAATGGCTTTTGCATTGAAATCTAAATTGCTTTTGCTGGATGAACCCACCAGTGGTATCGCGACCGGAGATAAATATAAGGTCATGGATACTATTGTATCTGCCGTTAAGAAGAAAAAAATGGCCTGCATGATCATTGAACATGATATGGACATTGTCTCTGATTACACCGATAGGGTTTTGGTATTAAGTGAAGGGGAAATTATTGCAGATGGGAAACCGAAAGAGATCATGGAACAGGATAATGTTAAGGAAATCCTGTTTGGAGTAAGGACTTAATATGTTTCTAAAAATCGAAAATCTCGAATGCCGCATCGCCTCCACTAATATCTTGCGGGCATGTTCTCTTGAGGTGGGTAAAGGGGAGATTGTCTGCCTTATTGGCCGAAATGGTGCTGGAAAAAGCTCTATTTTGAAGAATGTCATCGGTCTGTATCCTTCCCGAACAGGAAAGATCATCTTTAATAGTAAGGATATTACAAATGTGCCATCACATGAGCGGGTGATGGCAGGGATAGCTTATGCACCCGAGGATTCAAGGCTCTTTCCAGAGCTCACCGTTGAACAAAACATCCAGCTTGGTTTATGGATCACAAGCAAAACCGAACGGTCCGGGTCCTTTGACCTTGAAAAGGCATTTCACATTTTTCCTGCTATAAAAAAACTGATAAAAAGACAGGCTGGCACCTTGAGCGGCGGCGAAAAAAAGATGGTTTCTATTTCAAGGGCCTTAGCGCTGAGTCCTTCTTTGGCACTTTTTGATGAATCCTTTGAGGGTTTGGCTCCCTTGGCTGTCAAGGACTTCAGTGGAGCTATGAAGAGCATCAGGGATGATCTCGGAGTCTCCATCCTGTTAGCTGAATCTAATATCCGTAATGCTTCTTTAGTATCCGAAAGGTCTTATATCATTGATAGAGGGGAAATAATATTTGAAGGTCATCCTTCAGAGATCCTTGAAGATGAGCAACTTCTTAAACTGGTAGGTAAGTAATTTCGGGCTCTGAAACTCCATCCTGTCCCTCGTTTGTCTCCGGATGGATACCAAATAGTCACTTTGAGGACTGTTGGAAAAGGAAAGGAGTGTGCAATGAATAGGATAACACTCTTCAGGACGACTCCACGGATCGTCATGGGACCAGGTGCAATAGGCAAGATCGCACAAGAGGTTCATGAACTGAGGGCGGAGAAAGTCCTATTCGTGACCGATAAGGGAATAATTGAGGCCGGATTGATCAAATTAGCTCAAGATGTCCTCGAAAAATCCGAAATCAAGTACGCAGTTTTTGATGCTGTTGAACCAGACCCAAAATATGAAATCGTTGCAGGCTGTGTTGATATAATTCGCAGTGAAAAAGTCGATCTTGTTATTGGGTTTGGGGGAGGCAGCCCTATTGATATAGCCAAATCCGCTGCGATTATGGCCACCAATGAAGGTTTGATTTCTGAATATTTTGGCATCGACCTGATTCCAAAGCCAGGATTGTCCACCATCATGGTGCCCACCACAGCAGGAACTGGTAGCGAGGTAACCCCTATCGCCATCCTTTCTGATGAAGAGGAAAAGCTAAAAAAAGGGATCGTCAGCCCTTATCTTTTCCCTTCCGTAGCCATCTTAGATCCCGAGCTAACCCTTGGCCTTCCACCTAATATTACCGCTTCGACAGGTATGGATGCCTTAATCCATGCTATCGAGGCCTATACCTCGGTTAATGCAACAGGTATAACCGATATCTTGGCCTTCCGTGCTATTGAATTATTATATCACAATATTCGCACCGCCTATGCCAATGGAAACAATCTACAGGCACGTTCATCCATGATGGAGGGCAGTCTCCTGGCTGGGATGGCCTTTGCCAACGCCGGAGTAACAGCAGTTCATGCCTTTGCCTATCCTATCGGTGCTGAATTCCATATCCCCCATGGGATAGCAAACACATTGATGCTTCCACATATTATGCGTTTTAATCTTTTAGGAAATATCTCCAAGTTCGCCCAGATTGCCCGTGCCTTTGGCCTCCCAGCAGAAGGCCTCGATAAGTTAAGGATTGCAGAGATTGGTGTTGAAGCTATTGAACGATTAGCCGAAGACCTCCGGGTCCCCAGGCACTTAGCTGAGTTTGGGGTTGAGGAGAATGATATATCTGGGCTGTCTGAGGGAGCGATGAAGGTAACCCGGCTTTTAGCTAATAACCCACGGATGATCAATCTTGAAGATGCAAAGGAAATTTACAAGAGGGCCCTCTAAATTTAGTCCTTTTAATTAACAAATACTTTTTTTAAGTAGGGAAAACTATGAAGGGTTTTTTTAATCGAATCTTAAGAATTAATGTTTCTGATCATAGCTATCATATAGACCCCATTGACGACTCTATCCTGGAGAAGTGCTTAGGCGGTAAGGGTCTCTCCACCTACCTTCTATTGAAACTCAACCCACCCCGCGTTGACCCGCTTAGTCCTGAAAATAATCTTATTCTGGCTACCGGGCCCGTGTCTGGAACCTTCATATGGGGTTCCTGTCGGTACGGCATTTTTACAAAATCACCTCAAACCGGTTTTTATTCTGAATCGTATTCTGGTGGAACAGTTGCCGAATATATGACCAAAACAGGCTATGATGCAATCATTATCCAAGGTGCCTCTGATAAACCAGTTTGGCTTGATATCTCTGAAAACGATGTAAGGTTTAATAATGCCCGCGATATATGGGGCTTAGATACATATCAAACCGAAGATAGGGTTAAACAACTTTTGGTCAAAGCTCATCCCAAACATCCTAAGTCTGGTGTTATTGTTATTGGCCCGGCTGGAGAAAATGGAGTCGTCTTCTCTGTAGTAGAAAATGATTACTGGCGCTCCGCTGGTCGGACGGGGGTGGGTGCGGTTATGGGCTCAAAGAATATCAAGGCAATAGCTTTTTGGGGTTCCCGAGAAAAAGAGCTTGCAGATAAGAAAATAGTCACCGAGTTTGCCCGGAAGATCACGCGTAGAGGAAAGAATGATGCAGGTGTTAATGCCTACAAGAGTATGGGAACGCCTATGCTGGTTAAGATCGTAAACAAAGCCGGGGCCTTTCCAACCCGTTACTGGCAAAAGGGCTCTTTTGAGAACTGGGAAAGAATCAGCGCCGATGCCCTCCATGAACAGTGCCAGGTTAAACCCCATGCTTGTCTTAAATGTTTTATAGCATGCGGAAGATTAAGTACGGTCAAAGAGGGGAGACATGCAGGCCTGAGGATTGAAGGTCCGGAATATGAGACTATTTATTCCTTTGGAGGCCTGTGCGAGATCGATAGTATACAAGAAATCATGTACCTCAACGACATCTGCGACCGGCTTGGCATGGATACTATCTCGGCAGGTAACTTAGTTGCCTTTACCATAGAGGCTGCTAAACAGGGAAAGATTCAATTGAAGATCGATTACGGTGATGTAGATGCTATTGCCAAACTTCTGGAAGATATCGCCTTCAGGAGAGGTATAGGTGATATCCTGGCCAGGGGAATACAAAAGACTGCCCTGGAATGGGCAATGGAAAACCAGGCTATTCATGTCAAGGGTCTTGAGCCAGCCGGTTATGATCCCAGGGTATTAAAAGGGATGGGTTTGGCCTATGGGATTTCCGATCGGGGTGCCTGCCATCTGAGGGCTACCTTTTACAAACCGGAATTGTCCGGAATGGTCGATCCGGATCAAATCCAAGGCAAAGCTGCCATCTTTACAGAGTGGGAAGACCGATTAACTCTATTTGATGCCCTTATCTTATGCAGATTTTACCGTGACCTCTATCAATGGGAGGAACTGGCCACTATTATTGAGGGCACAACGGGCCTGAGGCTCACGAAGGAGGATATGTGTTCCATAGCCTCATCCATCACCGATAATACTCGCAGGTTCAATTTACGTGAGGGTCTGACAACAAAAGACGATCATTTACCTTCCCGCTTTCATAACGAGGCCTTGGAATCGGGCAAGGTGATTACTCGGGAGCAGATGAGTCAATTGCTGGAGGAATACTATCAGGCTCGAGGATGGGATGAGATGGGAATTCCACCAGGTAATTAAAAAAATAACAAGAGTCAAAAGATTAGTTACGTTAAAAAGTTGAGGCGCAATGGTTTCTTCGGCCAAATAGTAACGGTTCACCAATCTATCCGGCAATGCCAATCTCCTCCCCCCGGGCCGTAGGCAAGGCCATATCTATTTGCTGAGAGGGAGTGGCCAAATACTTGGGGTTTAACTGGCCCTACCAAGATTCCCAGAGGTTTTGTGAAACCTCAAATATTGGGCCACTGCAAAGCCCAGTGTTCCGCTAAAAATAGGCGGAACATCATGCGTGAGGAAGTAATTTTAGATAAGCTCCAAAAGAACTTGCTTATTAAAACGAAAAACTCTAGCATGGTTGTGCCCAAGGTTTGTTGGCAGCTTTTCAAGGTATATCCGGCATGGAGGATGAAAATGTATTTAGGTATGCCGGTGGGCTGGCTGGAGGTATAGGCATTTCGGTAAGGGGACATATGGTGCCTTGGCCGGTTTTATAGGTGATATGGTCCAGTAGAATTCAAGGAGTCTGAGAGAGACGGAGATCATGACAAAAAATGTCCACAGGTGGTGGGGAAGGCTGGCGGTGAAAAAAAAGCAATTAATGAAAGGGGGTGTATCGAAGAAAGAAAATCTTAAGATTTTTTTACGAGAGGAAAAGGTTAACTTTTGCGAATGGGATTCTTAAGAAAAAGGAGGTTTAAGATGAAAAAGATGACAGGAATACTATGGGTTGCTTTGTCTTTGGTCTTTATTTTAAGCGCTGCGGGTAGTCCAGCTGACCTCCCAAAGGTAATCAAAATCGGAGGACAAGGGGTCACCTCTGGGGCGCACGCCGATTATGGACGGCAGATGATCATGGGGTCTACATTGGCCATTGATGAGATAAATGCAGCCGGTGGGATATTGGGAAGCAAACTGGAGATGAAGTTCATGGATTCAGAGTTAAAGCCGGCAGTGGCCGTTAAGAATGCCAGGTATATGGTACAGGAATGGGGTGCACACCTGCTCTTTGGAGTGGACTCCAGCGGTGTCTGCATGGCGGTCGGTTCCGTTCTGCCTGAGCTTGACCGGATTCATATCTTCGTTCACGCGGCAACGGAAAAGCTGACCGAAAAGCTGGTTTACGAAAAGGGAATCAAAAATATTTTCAGGATAAGCGTCCCCACATACCAAGACAGCATTCTGGCAGCTATGATTTTCAAGGATTTCCCGGAGATTAAGAGATGGGCCGGTATCAACTGCGATTATGAGTACGGGAGGACCTGCTGGACCCTGTTTAAATCCACCTTGAAAAAGTATCGCCCGGATGTGGAGTTTGTGGCTGAGGCCTGGGCGCCCTTCTGGACAACGGATTTTTCGCCCCACATCTCTGCGGTAATGGCTAAAAAACCTGACGCTATCTTTGCAACGCCATGGGCAGGTGAAGCGGTAATGTTGCAGAGGCAGGCCTTGCTCTTTGGGGTTTTCGATCAGATTCAGGTATGGTGGCAGGCCATGGGCGGCTCCGTAGATGCATTGGAGGGAGTGGCAAGGGAGGTCAAAGGGAATAAATTCAAGGGGAAGCTTTGGGCCACTGCCCGGTATATCCATAATTGGCCCGATACCCCTGAAAACAAGGCCTTCGTTGAAAGCTTCCGCAAAAGATGGGCCAGGTACCCCAACTATTCGGCGGAGACTTCCTACTCTGCCATCTATGTGTTCAAGGCCGCCATCGAGAAGACAAAAAGCCTGGAAACGGCAAAGCTGATCAAGGCCATAGAAGGAATGAGGATTAAATGCCCCGGTGGTGAGAGATACTTCAGGCCTGAGGATCATCAGGCCGTCTATACGGTCCCAGCAGGCAGAGTCATTCACGATCCGGCTTACCCCTTACCCATATTGGGAGATCTTAGGGTGATTCCTGCCGAAGACTACTATCGCAAACCGCCCTTCCCACCCATTAAGTAAAAGGGTTGAGAGGAGAGCCAATAATAACTGGCTCTTCCCTCAAAATAGCACCCCCACCCTGCCCTCCCCCTTCAAGGGGAAGGGCAGGGTGGGGGTGAAAGGAAAACAATGGAAACTCTCGCTTTTCAGGGGTTAATCGGATTGAGTTTGGCAATGTATCTATGGCTTATCGCCGCTGGGTTAACCATTGTATTTGGCGTCCTGGGAATCCTGAATTTTGCCCACGGCAGCCTATTCATGCTCGGCGCCTATTTCGCCTTTACTTTCTACGGGCTTTTGGGGATCAATTTTTGGCTCTCCATGCTATTAAGCCTTCTCGGGGTCGCCTTGGTAGGCCTGATCATGGAACGGTTTTTCCTCCGGTATATCTATCATTTGGACGTCGCTTATCAGCTTCTCCTGACCTTCGGCTTCATCCTCATCTTCGACGATGCCGTGAAGATGATATGGGGGGGCGTATTTATGATCCCCCCTATGCCTGACTTCTTCACTGGCGCCGTCCTCATCTTCGGCAGGCCTTTTCCCATCTATAATCTCTTTATTATTAGTACAGGGATAGTCGTTGCAATCGGGCTATGGCTCATTTTAGAAAGGACTTGGTGGGGACGGATCATTCGGGCCTCAGCCTCGGATAGGGAGATGGCCAGTGCCATAGGGGTTAATATCCCAATTCTGTTTACAACTGTCTTTATGTTGGGGGCGGCTTTGGCAGCCCTCGGGGGTGCCCTGAGTACACCTGTCCGCGTAGTGGCTCCCGGGATAGGAGGAGCCATTATTATTCAGGCCTTTGTGGTGACGGTAATCGGAGGGCTGGGAAATCTAAAAGGGGCCTTTGTTGGGGCAATCATTGTCGGGGTATTGACCGCTTATGGCATCCTGCTTTTCCCAATATTTGAGCTGTTCATCATCTTTGTGGTGATGGCAGCAGTCTTACTCCTGAAACCAGAGGGATTATTCGGTGGGTAAACCCCGTAAGAAGGACGGGGCTTTAAATCCTGCCCTTAATAATGAATTGAAATTTTATCTATAGCATCCCAGCTACAAATGGTGGAGCTTTTTAACGGGGTAAATCGATGATTAAGCACAAAGGTTTTTCCATCACCACTCTTCTTCTTTTGGCACTGATCGTCTTCTTATTTTTCCTTCCTCAACTTGCCGGAAAATACGTCATGTACATGACGATGCATATCTTAATCCTTTCCGTATTTGCCCTGGGATTCAACCTCCTTTTGGGATATACGGGCTTGCTCTCCTTTGGTCAGGCAGGCTTTTACGCATGTGGGGCATATGGTTGTGCCAAGCTCCTTTTAGTGATACCATCTCTGCTGCCGGGCATTATTTGCGGGATCCTATCCGCTGGGGTAATGGCCCTGATCCTGGGGTTCCTCTGCATCCGCCATACCCGCATCTATTTTGCCATGCTCACCCTCTGCTTTGGGATGATGATCTACTCCCTCGCTTGGAAATGGCGCTCCGTGACCGGCGGAGATGATGGCTTGATTGGTATACCAAGGGCCCCCCTGGGAATACCAGGCATCCTAAGCATTGATATGAGTTCGATGGGAAATTACTACTACTTCGTATTAATCGTCTGCCTTGTCGCCATGGGCCTTCTTTACAGAATCGTCAATTCCCCGTTCGGGTTGACACTACAGGGCATTCGCGATAGTGAAAGCCGAATTGCCTTTACCGGTATTTCCGTTAAGAATTATCGGCTCATCGCCTTTACCATTGCTGGACTGTATGCCGGCTTGGCCGGGGCCCTTATTCCTCCTTTAGAGAACACTGTAACTCCACCCCTGGCCCACTGGACGCATTCCGCTGAACCCATCATGGCAACCCTTCTCGGCGGCATCCATACCTTTTCTGGTCCTATAGTAGGAGCATTTGTCTTCTATGTGATTAAGGACATCATTGTCCGGTTCACCGAGTACTGGCTTATCTGGCTTGGTGCAATCGTGGTGGCACTGGTAATGGGCCTTCCAGGCGGTGTAGTCAGTATCTTTGAAAAGAGGCTCATCCCATGGATCCGTTTGCGGTTTGCTGAAAGGAGTCCTCGATGACCGAGCTATTGAGAACTGAGGACCTAAGCAAGGCCTTTGGCCATTTTACAGCTGTCGATAGCGTAAACATCCATTTCACCACGGATGCGCTCACCTCGATTATCGGCCCCAATGGTGCCGGTAAAACTACCCTTATCAACCTATTGACCGGTAGTCTCCCCATGGATTCAGGGAGGATCTTCTTCAAGGGTGAAGAGATTACCAAAATGCCAACCAATGAAAGGGTTAAAAGAGGAATAGGCCGTTCCTTCCAGATCATGAATATCTTTCCCATGCTAAAGGTGTTCCAGAATATCCAGATTCCCGTCCTATCCCTCTTAAATAAGAGCCTCAAATTCTTCTCTCGACTTGATGCACATGGAGAGGTCATAAATGAGGTTGAAAGGATATCAAAAGAAGTGGGGTTGTGGGATAAGAGGGAGTTGCTGGCCGGTGAATTGTCCCATGGAGACCAAAGGCTGTTGGAGATGGGCATAGCTATGGCCTCGCAACCCGAGCTCTGCTTCCTGGATGAACCAACCTCTGGGATGAATCCAGGTGAACGTGTGAAAATCCTGGAAAACATCAGGAGGCTCTCCAAGGAGAAGCGAACAACCTTCATAATCGTGGAGCACGATATGGATGTGGTTTTTAGTCTTTCCGATCGCATCGTCGTGATGCACAGGGGCAGGGTTATAGCGGATGGAAGACCGGATGAAATCAAGGAAAATCAAAACGTCAAAGAGGTCTATCTTGGGGAAGAATTGGAGGAAGAAATAATATGATCTTAGAGATAAACAATATCGATACATATTACGGCCAAAGCCATGTCCTTCAAGGGATTTCCCTGAGCATTGAAGAAGGGGAGGTCGTAGCCCTTTTGGGTAGAAATGGGGTTGGCAAAACCACGACCCTAAGGAGTATCATGGGGTTAACCCCACCCAGAAAGGGAAGTATTAATTTTCAAGGGGAGGAGATAGCCGGTAAATATCCCTTTGAAATCGCCCGTCTCGGAATCGGATACGTCCCGGATGACCGCCGAATCTTTCCCGATATGACCACAGAAGAAAACCTCTTGCTGGGACGCCACCTGAGCAAAAGAGGGAATGGAGGTTGGTCGGTTGAAAGAGTATACAATCTTTTTCCGACCTTGAAAGATCTTAGGTCCCGTAAGGGTGGGTTTTTGAGCGGTGGTGAACAGAAGATGCTGGCCATAGGCAGGGCCCTGATGACCAATCCCGCCTTAGCTCTAATTGACGAACCTTCAGAGGGCTTAGGCCCACTAGTTGTGTCAGCACTATCCAAGACCATACGAGAGATAAGGGATACCGGGGTAACGGTGTTTTTGGCCGACCAAAATGTGCGCTTCTGCCGAAAAATTTCTGATAGGGGCTATATAATAGAGAAAGGAACCATTCAATATCATGATGAGATGAAAAACATATTGGAAAACGAGGAGATAGTGAAAAGGTATCTTACGGTCTAAAAGTCAAAATTTTCATGGAGGTAATTATGGTTTCGTCAGAATCCTCTGAAAATCCTCAATACTATGCAAAAGAGATTGAGACTATGGACCGGGAGAGATTGGCAACCCTACAGCTCGATAGATTAGAATGGCAGGTAAAGCGATGCTATGAATCTTCAGAGTTTTATCGGGAGCGGTTTGATAGGGTTGGCCTGAAGCCAGAGGATATTAGCTCCCTCGATGATGTCCTCAACATTCCTCCGGTTACCAAACAGGAGCTCAGAGACGAGCAGCTATCCCACCCCCCTTTTGGCCGATATGTAGTCGCCCCCCAAAAGGATTGGAGAGAACTTCATCCATCCACAGGGACAACTGGTGTCCCTGTGAATACGATCTGGACAGAAAAGGATGTAGAGAACATTACCCAGTGGACAATTAGAACCCTTTGGAACTTCGGCACCCGTCCCGGAGATATCGTCCAAAATGGTTTTAGCTATGGTCTGTGGGTAGCTGGTATGTCCTGCCATTATGCGGCTAAGGCCATGGGGTGCTTCGTTTTGCCGATAGGGGCCTCGATGGCCGAGAGGCAGGTCGATTATCTGGTTGATCCAGGCTCCACTGTATTGCTATCTACCCCTTCCTTTGCCCTTTATATTGCTGAAAGGATGAACCAGAGGGGTATAGATCCATCGGATATATCTTTAAAAAGAGGTTGTTTTGGAGGTGAGGCAGGGGCTGAGATACCACCTACCAGAAAAAAGATCGAGACCAGGTTGGGAATAGAAGCCTATGATTATTATGGGCTGGCAGAGATCGGTCCCACCTGCGCCTCAGAGTGTGAAGAGAAGGTGGGAATCCATTGGGTCGAAGATCATCTGCTTGTTGAGATAGTAAATCCTGATACAAACAAGAGGTGTAATCCTGGAGAGACAGGGGTATTGGTTCTCACCCACTTGACCAAAGAGGCTGTACCAATGCTTCGCTATTGGACCGATGATCTGGCTCGTTTAACTGCTGAGAAGTGCGCCTGTGGTCGCACCCATGCAAGATCAGAAGGAGGAATTCTGGGCAGGGCAGATGATATGATTATTTATAAGGGAGCCAATTTTTATCCTGTTCAAGTGGAAAAGGTAATAAGGAGCTTTGAGGAATTGGGTGATGAGTTCAGGATAAGGTTGTCCACAGATGAAAAGACTGGGATCGATGTCATTACGGTTATAGCAGAATATAAGACTAAAGAGGTAGATAACAAGGAGTTCAAAAATAAGGTGAAGCGGGCCTTTCAGGAGGAATTGGAGGTAACCCCGGGGCTGGAGCTGGTAGAGTTTGATACCTTGGAAAGGACAACGTTTAAGGCAAAGAGGGTTGAGGACAAAAGGGTAAAGGCCTCTTAAGTCAATCACGCCAAGGTTGTCTTGTCTATAAGAAAATCCTTATAAAGATGAATAGATCGGTTGGTGCCGTTAAAAGGTGTGTTGAAAGGATAGGGATTATGCCAGAAAAAACTTTCAGAGAGGGGTTATTGAAAAGGAAGAGCTGCAGGGATGTCAAACACTATAAGCGCCGTAAAAGGTGGTTAACATAAGACTACGTCTTCTTCTTGGCTATTCTTCATCGCTCTTCCTCTCTTATCTCCCGTCTCAATAGCTTTCCCACCTTGGATTCTGGAAATATATCTCTAAACCTTACACATTGGGGAACCTTATAAGGAGCCTTCCCCTGCACCATTTGGTCAACTCAGATCCATCTACACCTCTTAATATCACATCTCGGAAACAGGGCCAGCGCCTATTTGGTGTGAACAATTACATATAACATAGTCGCTTAAAACAAACTTGACTTTCTACCTTCATTAAAATAGCATTTTTTACGGAGGTAGATAATGTTAGAGATTAAGAACCTCATGGTTTTTTATGAGAATGCTATAGCAATCAATAATGTTAACATGAGATGTAAGAAAGGTGTAGTCACAGGGGCCTTTGGCGCTAATAGCGCAGGGAAGTCTACCCTGATGTATACCATTTCTGGAATAATCCTGGACATAAAGAAGAAAGAAGAAATGAGAGGTGGAGAGCGAATCACCGTACTCGGAAGCATTACCTATGATGGGCTGGACATCATCAATATGAAGCCCAGCGAAAGGGCCAGGAAAGGCATTATCCTCTGTCCAGAGAGACGCAGGATCTTTCCTGAGAGCAGTGCATTGGAGAATTTGAAGATTGGTGGCTATTTATCTACAAGGGCGCAGGCAAAAAAAACAATGGAGTATGTTTTCACCATCTTTCCACCCCTAAAAGGGCTGAAAGGCAGAGAGGGTGGGTTTCTAAGTGGTGGCGAACAGCAGATGCTCGCCATCGGCAGGGCCTTGATGGCCCAGCCAAAGTTACTCCTCTTGGATGAACCTTTGCTTGGACTGAGCCCACTAATAGAGACCATACTTGCCAGGGCAATCAAGGATATCAATAGGGAGACAGGGATCACCATATTGATAACAGAGCAATATGCCAGGCCTATATTTCCTATTATAGATTATGGATATGTGCTGGAAAATGGCGGGGCTGTTCTGGAAGGTACATCTGAGGAACTGATGGAAAATCCTGATGTAAAATCTGCATATTTTGGGCTTTAGGTAATGTCACTAGTCACTGGTCATTAGTCATTTGTTAAATGCTGCTATCCTCACCAGGGACAGATGCTTCCGAGTTCCGGAATTCGGAAACTATTGACAAATGACCTTCACTACAAAAAATTCTTACACCCTAATCGGTTTCTTCTCTTTGGCTAACCGCCTCCTCTCCTCATCTCTTATCTCCCGCCTCAACAGCTTTCCTACCTTGGACTTTGGAAGCATATCTCTAAATTCTATGTATTGGGGAATCTTATAAGGGGCAAGCCTCTCCCTGCACCACTTAATCAACTCAGATCCGCCTACACCTCGTGCATCCTCTTTGAGCACCACTATTGCCTTGATCCTTTCACCAACCTTAGGATCGGGAACACCAACAACACATGCACCTATTACAGTTGCATTGTCTTGCAGAACTGCCTCGATCTCTGAGGCAGAGACCCGGTATCCCTTGTATTTTATGATATCTGCCGATCTCTCTATATAGTAGATCTGTCCCTTTTCATCCTGCCGGACATAATCCCCCATCCTGTAATAAACCTCGCCATCAATTTCCACATATGATCTGGCTGTCTCCTCCGGCTTTTCCCAATAGCTCTTTATGGTATAATCGGAGGTGACCAGAAGCTCACCCGTCTCACCAAGGGGCACAGGCTTTAAGGTATCCGGATCTACTACTATGCATTGCCTGCTCTTTAATGGCACCCCTACAGACATGAGCTCCGGTTCCTTATCCAGCCTACCATAGGTGACGTGACCTGCCTCGGTTGAACCGTATACCTGATATATGGGTATGCCAAGTAGTTCCTTCCACCGGTTAAAAACCTCAACAGGGAGGACATCACCTCCGCAATAGCAGTAGCGAAGGGAGCTCAGGTCATATCTGTCTAACCTATCATTTTCCAGAACCATCCGGTAAAGGGCAGGCACCCCAAGAAACCATCTGACCTTATATCTCTGTATAGCCCTTAAAATTGCATCCACCTGGGGAACTGGCATGAGTACGGACATATTCCCATAATTGAGCCCTACAGCCACAAAAAGCCCGAGGGCCATTATGTGAAAGAGGGGATTAACCACAATATATGAATCTTCCCCTTCTCTCAGATAGCCACCAACAACATCATCCATGATATCATTCACATAGGATACCATACCAACATGATTGCCAGGCACCCCCTTGGGAAAGCCGGTAGTCCCACCAGTATAAAGGATATAGGAAAGATCCTTCCATGGGTCTAAGTCCACTTTCGGGCGCGTTGGTGGGGATTTCAAAAGGTCTCTAAAGGAATATACCCCTTCATCCCTTTCTACCTTTCCACGGGGAATCTTGTTAAAGAGGGTGCCAACCGCCTTCTTCCAGATTGGAACCAGATCAACAAGGTTTGTAACAATTACCCTCTTAAGACACGTCTTTGAGAATATCTCTTTTACATAGCCAAAATTTGTATCCTGGCAGATGATGGTATCTGCCCCAGAATCATTTACCATGTATTCAATCTCGTATGACGTATAGATTGGTGCCACTGGTACCGCTACCGCCCCGATCTTCTGTATCCCGAAAAATGCTATTACCCACTGTATACAGTTTTGGATATAGATCATGACCCTATCGCCTTTACCTACCCCTAAGTTGTTTAGACCGGTGGCAAATCTATCGATCAGGTCACTCAGTTTTCCATATGAGAAACTCTCGCCAAGATAAACTATTGCAGTATTGTCAGGGTACTTCGCACACATCTCATCAAATCTGGTAAAGGTGTACTCGTTGTTTTCAGGCACTATCCTATACCTCCTCCGAACCAAGGTAGGCCCTCTTTACCTCTTCATCCGCCATAACCTCTTCTGGAATGCCTTCGGCGAGCTTTTCCCCAAAGTTTAACACCATAACCCTCGTGGCGACCCTGAACAACTCCCTCAACCGGTGTTCTATCATAACCAGGGCAATACCCTCCATCTGTAACCTTTCTATAAGAGGTACCATGCTGGCTATCTCACTCATGCTTAAACCTGAGAAGACCTCATCACAGAGTATTATCTCAGGTCTCAGGGCAAGGCATCTTGCAATCTCAAGCCTCTTTAGATAACCAGTAGGGAGTGTGGATGCCAGCTTATACGGAACAAAGGAATCCCTTTCAAAGCCGATCTCCTCCAGGATATCTATACACACTGTATCTCTATCCCCAAGCTTACCTCCCCCTCTCCACCCTCCTCCCTTCCTTGCCCTGGGAGAGAACAGGGGTACGATAAGGTTCTTATACGCAGGCAATGTATAATAGGGCCTCATGATCTGGAAGGTCCTCGTCACTCCCATGGCAGCGATCTTATGGGGCGCCTGCCTGCTGATATCCCTGCCCCTGAAGCTGACCCTGCCTGAATCCATCTTTATAAACCCGGTAATACAGTTGATAAGGGTGGTCTTTCCCGATCCATTGGGGCCAATAATCCCAAAAACCTCCGCTTCCTTTACATCAAAGCTGACATCGTTTAGGGCCTGGAGGCCACCAAAGGCCTTCTTGACATTGGTAACCTGCAAGATGGGCTCTGAGCTCATACCTTTACCCACCTTTCAAACTGATGATATTTCCGCTGGACATAGACCATTATCCCCTCGCTCCTGAATACGATAAAGGCCACCAGAATTAGTGAATAGAAGACTATCCTCAGGGTACCGAATGCCCTCAACAACTCAGAGATGGGGACCAGGATAAAACAGCCCAGTATAGGGCCAACCAGGGTACCACCTCCACCTATGACTGTGGCAGCTATAGGTATGATGGAAAAATCCAGGGCAAACTGGGATATCCCCGACCACATGTAGATATGGGCAAGATATGCACCACCAAGGCAGCCCAGGGCAGATGCAATAAATACTGCAATGGATTTATAGAAATTTATGCTTAAGGCAGATGCCTTGACTGCCTGGTCATTATCCTTTACACCCCTGAATACCAATCCGATATCCTCATTTACCAACCTTCTCAACCCAAAGAGCGAAACGATTACTATCACCAGGATACCATACTGCTCAATCCATCTGTTAGGAAAACTGGCGACTCCAAGTATGCCCTCAGTACCTCCCATGATGTCAAATGCCTCTATGATCCGGGCCAGAACCAATGGGTACATCAGGGTTACTATGGCAAAGTAAACCCCCCTGAGGGGAAGGCAAGGGTAAAGAAGCAAGGTGCAGATAGCCCCACCTCCTATAGCGGCTACAGGGATGGTCAATACTGGTGGCAAGCCAAACGATGTATTGAGAATTGCTGCTATATATCCACCGGTCCCGACAAAGAAGGCGCCTCCTAAGGATACCAACCCCACAAAATGGGCCAGGAAATCAAATCCCAGGGCAAGCAATGAATATATGCATACAATGGATATGACCCTTTGCCAATAAAGGCTGGGTACAACCAATGGAATGGCAAGCATCCCACATATCAAGGCAAGCCGTGGGAGTAAAAGATAGCCCATCTCCTCCCATGAGGAGATGGCATATATACCCTCAGTTCGTACCTTTATACCCCTATCTAACCTCTCCTTTCTCCGCTCTTCAATCATTCCTAAACCCTCTCCTCCAGCTCCTTTTGCCTGCCGAAGAGTCCCGAGGGCCTGAATATCAGGGTAATAATAATGGCCAAAAGGGCCACAACCATATGGAAGTGAGATGCGATATATTTTACAGTGATTATTTGGGCAAATCCGATCAAAAAGGCGGCTAGCACAGCACCGACCCAACTTCCCAGGCCACCAACAATGCAGACAGCTATGGCCATAATCAACTTATTGTATCCGGCCTCTACCACTATATTGCCCATGGGCAATAAAAGGACCGCTGCTAACCCAGCGAGAAGGGAGCCAAGGGCCATGGCTACCAATGCCATCTTATCGGAGTCTATCCCCAACATCATGGCGGCCCTCTCATCCTGGGCCATCCCTCTGAGGGCAAGCCCAATCTTGTTATAGTGAGTGAAAAGCCACAGGAGAAAGACCACAAGGACCCCGATTAGGACTACTAGAATGCGCTGAAAATCCACTGGTATGCCGGCTATTTCAATAGAACCCTCAATGAACACGGGGAGGGTATAGGTCATACCTTTAAACCCTCCCCACCTCAAGCCCTCCAGCATAGCCAGGCCAATGGCATAAGATGCGATGATCTCTGAGATAGCCATTCCCCTTACCCGAATGAGTATAAACTGGTATATGGCAGCACCGATTATTCCTATGATAATCAGGGATAGGACAATACTGAGGATATAGTTTATCTGAAGGATATTTAAAATGCTCCAGACTATGAAGCCAGTCACCACATATAATGCACCATGGGCGAAGTTAGCTAGTCTACTGATCCCGTAAACTAATGCAAAGCCAATGGCTATTAGGGCCAGTGAAATACTGTTTATAATTCCATAGATAAGGATATCCATCTATACCTGTCAGTGCTCTTAGAACTTAGCTCCGCTTTGCTCCGCAATTGGTTAAGTAGTCGAGTGGTTAACCACTTGACCATTTTCCTACTCGACCACGCGACTAAAGTTGTAGGAATTTCAGTAAGTTGTAGACATTCCGAGACGCTAAATTAGGACGCAGATTCTCGCAGACCTGCCCGCCATCCGGCAGGCGGGTCTGCGTCCAAAAGGAATTTTCTATACTTTACTTCATCCAGGGAGGTAGCTGGATCTCCCCCATGGCTATCTTTTTGGGAAAAACGACTATCCTTTTCCCAGCCTGCCACTGGAAAATAGTCCCAACAGCCCCTTCTTCCGGATCAACACTCGGGATGACCTGGTGGCTCTTGGGATCAAACCTGATCCTGCCATAAACACCC
>SDBV01003605.1_pt1 | contig 22682 bp, 18 predicted proteins | sample 2277081 | NCBI WGS metagenome assembly SDBV01 (sample SAMN10402039, study PRJNA504765) | marine sediment metagenome | isolation source: marine sediment core GS10_PC15, 223 cmbsf | place: Arctic Ocean: Southern Knipovich Ridge | collected 2010 | reverse complement strand
AAACGATTAGCAGCCAACAAAGCAAACCGCCCCAAACCCACCAAGGAATAACATGTCCCCCAGAATGCCCCACAACGGACGATCCCCTTCCCGCCTATCCCAGGGCAGAAATTATCCACTTTTGTGCCTCGAACTGCAACCGGCAATCTCTGGAAATCTGCCGGATCCCATTGATTCTACTTAACTTCGGCACCATCGGCCCGCAAATGTCGCATTTCATTCAGGAAAGAGGGAGCTCGCGGTCGATAAGTGCCTTCAGGTGGGATTTGAACCATACGGAGGGATAATCCTTCCGAAGTAGAAAGGGGACTTGAGGCTGGAAGGCTCTGTGAGTGGTTTAGAAAGGAGCTACGTCGGTGCTACGGGAAGGGTCCTCTGCCGGATGCCTGTGCCTGTTCCCTCTGCTGGAGCCTTACCTCTTCGGCGTTAACACCCACATAGACGGGTATAGTAATGAGTGCATGCCGTTGGGTGGTCGTTCGTACCTGCAAGGAGGCTTTATTCATTATCGTGGCCTCACTCGTATCGGCAGAGACGTGAATGATGTAGCCGCCTTCTGTTTCGTTAGGGTTCTTCTCGACCTTGGCTTTAATACGGGAATCGGAGGGTTCCACCCCCAGAATCTCGAAGTCTTTCACCAGGTTCGGAAGGATCTTGACGTCTTGTTGCCCCTCATCGCCTACTTGAAGATCCATCATGATGACAGCCGCCGGCGAGAACACGATGTCGGGATTGATGCTGACACGAAAAGCTATCGGTGCGATGGGGATCTGGGGGTCGTTGCAGAAAATCTGAACAGATTGGGAGATCTCATTGTCTTGAATCCGCAGCGTGTCCAGGGAAATCGTCAGATTAGCCGAATCCCCGGGCGGAATGACCTCCTTGTCGATTTCGTAGCTCATGCAGGTGGGGCAAGTGAGCTTCACCAGCCTCACCACTAGATCTCCCGTCCCCCGGTTTTCGAGCCGAAACACGTGGCTGACTGTCTCCCCGGCGTCAACGATCCCGGCGTCGAATTGGTCCTCCGCCATGAACAGGCTGGGCGTGGCGGAGGCCTTTTCCGATGTCTGGTTTTCCCGAATGCCCCACGCTGACCCGGAGTCAGTTCCCGTTTCGGCCAACGACTCCGTACGGGGCTGGCCCTTCACATAGGCAAACGTGATGAGCCCCCCGATTGCCAGTAAGATCAGAATGACTACTATCTGTCCCGTAGAAAACCGCATATCTCCTTCTCCGGCATGCCTCCGCGGCGATGTCCCCTCTCCCCGGTAGGGGCTCCTGGGAAACCACCTTCCCGGTCCCCGCCCGGGACTCCATGTTAGACGAAAGGATGACCCTCGGAGGGCCATCCCCTATAAGTTCGCCCCGGTTCCTGCCGTCAGTTCCCGAGTCTCTTCTCTGCCTTCTCCCGGGCCGCGCTGAGCGGGTGATCCTGAATCACCTGCCGGAATTTCTCCTCGCCCTCATCTCGGCGGCCAAGGCTGAGAAGCAGGACCCCTTCGTTGAATAGGCCGTCGGGGACCTTGTCGCTGAGGGGAAAGTTATCATACAGGCGGTGATAGGTCTCCAGGGCTTTATCGGATTGCCCGAGTTTGGCATAGCAGTCCGCCTCCCAGAACAGCGCATTATCGGCCGTGTGATGGTCCGGATAATTCTGGAAGACCGCCTCGAATTCTCGTGCGGCCTGCTCGTATTTCTTGATGTTGTAGTCTATCCGTGCGGCGGTGTAATCGTCATCAGGATTGCCCGAGGTCGCCGGGGGCGGTTCGGAAACCACTGGTGTCGTCGAGGCCGTGCGAGACGGTGGTGTCACGCTGACCTCGGTTGGTGGCGACACGCCTCCGGCCCGAAGGGTGCGGAAGTTCCGGTTCAGATCGGCGAGGTCATACTCCAACTGCTCGACCCGGCCGCTCAAGCTTCGGACTTCGCTCAGAATCTGCTCCAGGGTGCTCTGGAGGTCGCCTCCGGTCTCGCCCAGGAGCCGCTCCTGGAGGTTCGCCTGGTCGCTTCGGATCTGACGGACAAGGCTCACAGTTTCCGCCACGCCGCGCTGCATTTCCCGCTGGTCTTCGGGAGTCAGCGACGTAGACACACAGCCTGCGCAAAGGAGCAGGGACAATGCGGCTGGTAAATAAAAGGGTTTCAGGCGCATCACTTTGAAGCGGAAATGGGACCGCTATTTCCCGATTGTGGGATCAGTTCTCGACCGCAACGAACTCGGCACGCCGGTTCTTCTGCCAGGCTTCTTCGTTGTGGCCGGGATCGGCAGGCCTTTCTTCCCCGTAGGTGATCGTCGTGATCCGGTCGGGCGAAACCCCCATCTCGATCAGGAACGTCCGGACCGCCGTGGCTCTCCGGGCCCCAAGGGCGATGTTGTACTCATTGGTGCCGCGCTCGTCGCAGTGCCCTTCGACCTGGATAATGACATCCGAATTCTCCTTCAGTTCATCAGACGTCCCGTGCAGAGAAGCCCGCGCATATTCGTCGAGGTCGGAGCTGTCAAAGGCGAAATAGACATTCTCCAGCGTCGTCGGCCCAAATTGAGCATCGATATCGGGCGCCCTCTCATCACCATCCGTATCGGTCGCTGTCAAGCCCCCCCCCGGGGTGGTTCCAGGGCCGTCCCCGTCCTCTCCCACTCCTGTTCCGAGGGGAGTCTTACACCCCGGAATCAGAAGCCCAAGGCCACAGATAAGCGCTAATACACAGCCAATACGCAAAACCGTCGTTGCTCGCATTCGCCTACTCCTTCTTTGTTTGATTGTGCCAATAACCGACCAGCGGGGATTACATAAGTTACCGTTGTGATTCTATCGAATCCCATTCCCGAAGTCCATGATTTTTGACTAATCCGGGGACCAATGGGGCAGACTGCAGTCGCTTCCCAGGAAAGTTATCCGCCGCACGTTCTCTCCCCTGACATCCATGGTATAGAGATTCCACTTCCCGGACCGGCTGGAGGCGAAAACCAGGTGCCGGCCGTCCGGCGACCAGGCAGGGTCCTCATTCCGGTCCCTCAGGCCCCTCGAATCCGTCAATTTCTGGAATTTCGACCCCTCAGCGCTCATCGTGTAGATGTCGGCGGCGTTCCCTCGTTCCACGACGAAGGCAATCTGCTCTTCCCGAGTCTTCCGGGTGCCTGCCGGTGACCAGACGGGAGAGAAGGACCGCCCTCTGAGCCCGGAGGTAAGACGCTTGATGTTCTTGCCGTCCGCGTTCATGGAGAAGATCTGGGCCGGGCCCCAAATCTCGGTCACGTAGGCGATTTTCTTCCCATCAGGCGACCAGGCGGGCTCGGTATCGATGACCCGGTTATTGGTGAGGCGGGTCAGCCGCTTGCTCCGAACGTCCATCCGATAAATCTCCGAATTCCCATCCTTCGACAGGGTCTCGAGGATCGACCTGCCGTCCGGAGCCCAGTCCGCCGCCGTGTTCAGCCCCCAGATCTCCGACAGGGGCTTCACCCCCGTTCCATTCCCGTTCATGACGAACAGATCCGGGTTCCGGTTCTTGTAGCTGTTGAACATGATCAGGGTTCCGTCGGGGGACCACTTCGGGGAGAGGCAGATACTTCGGTGGTTGGTCAGTTTCCTGGGGTTCTTGCCGTCGTAATCGCAGACATACACTTCCTTGTATCCGGTCTGATTGGAGATAAAGGCGATTTTCGTCTGGAAGATCCCCTCCCGGCCGGTCAGTGTCTCGACAATGATGTCTGAGAACTGGTGGGCATACCGGCGGAAGTCCGACCCGGAACGATCCATTCCGGGACTGATTTCAGAGCCTCGGACAAACTCTCGGGTCTTGATGCTGATCAGGCGGCATTCAAGGGTCAGAACATTCCCGTTTCCTCCCCGGTCCAGCCGGTATATCCCGTGGACCAGGTAAAGACACCCCGCGGCCTGCCAGGCCGGGAAGTCGATGTCCTGCCATTTGAGTGGCGACTGTCTGAATTTGGACGGGTAGCGGACGGTCTGGAAAACCTCGAAATCGCCGTCAAAGTCCAAGTCGCCGGACACCACCTCCGCCAGGAGGGTCCCCAGCCTGGGGTCGCTTACCGGCGATCCGGGGTCCTGGATGAAGTCAGGCACCGCAATGGGGATGCGGGGCCTGGTGGTTCCAACAATTCTTATTACTCCATCGGGTTCCTGCGGCTGGGCGGATAATGACAGGAGGAGGAGAGTAACTGGAGCAATGATGACAGCAAGGCCGAACGCTCGGGAGTTATTGACGGTCGATTTCGATCTCTTCAATCCGGAAAGGCTCTCCTAATTTGGTTCATGCTGCTGCCTCCAGGGAAAAAATGATCCGCATTTTGAGTCGATCTCTGGGGAATGTCTTGGGAATCTCCCCAAAGAAGGCGGTCGCTTTGATGGCGGCTAAAGCGGAGTCGTCAAGAGGCCGGTAGCCTGATTCCTGGAACAAGCGAATGGAGTTGAAATCGATATTCCCCTTCCGGGTAATCTCGAAGTAAACGGTCGCATTCGCATTCGGTCGGAGACTGGCGTTGTACGCGGGCTGATCCCAGTTCTGCACAACCTTCCAGTAGATCTGCTCCAGGTACCAGGCCGGGAGGTCGGAGTCTTTCGGGGGCTGCACTTGCGCCGGGGGCCTGGGAGGGGATGCCGGCTGCGGAGGGGTGGGCTCAGGCGTGGGGACTCTGGCCACCTGTGTGGGCGGAGCAACCTTCTTCTCGTCTTTCGGCGGATCTACCCTCTTCGGTGGGTCTTTCTTGATCACAGGCTTTGACGGCGTTCTGGGCGGTGGCTTTTTCGGTTCGGGAGGTTTGGGCGCTTTCGGCGGATCCGGCTTTGCAGGCACGACTTTCGCCTCGACGGGCTGGGTCATACTGAAGGCCACCTGGAGCACATTCCTGGATCGATCAACTATCCTGGGTTCCGGTTCCCAAGTCTCCAGCGCGTACAGGAAAATTGCGTGGAGAACCGCGGAAAGGTAGATCCATGGTCGGAGCGATCGTGTGGAGTAGAATTCGTATCGAAATTGCGCTATTTTCTCTCTCATCTTGCCTGCTGACTGCTCGTAGAGCCTATGGGCGGCTTCTCGATTAGGACGCGCTCCCCATTACATTATCGCCCAATTCGGCCGATATCTGCCCTGAGAGAGCCAAACCGACTCAAGGGCATAGTTCTCACTAACTCAAGAAATAAAAGGCTCGGAAGTCAGGACGAAAATAAGCTATACCGGAGGAGGGGAAGGCGGTTTGGTCTTCCCTTTGCCCTCAGCGGAAGGAGAATCTATCGTTTCGTCGGGCTGCGCTTCTGCATTCACGCCTTTGATGGCATCCTCCACGGCGGAAATATCTTCCTTGTCCAGGATCTCTTCCGGGTCTATGAAATCTCTGGCGCTGAACCGGGGGATTTCCATCTCGTTTTGTACCTGTTTCACCTCTTGGCGCACCTGCCGCACACCGTCCACCACCTCTTCATTGATGTCTCGTTTGATCTCGTCCGCGTACTTGCGGAAATCCCGGAAGGCGCGAGACACCATGCCCATGACCTGGGGAAGTTTTTCCGGCCCCAGGACAAGGAGTCCAATGATCAATACGACGAGCAGCTCGTACCCTCCAAGCTCAAACATCGATTTACCCCACTTCAGGCCCAAACGAGTAACGCTATTACAAATATTCTATCACAGTAGCGCCGCGAGCAGGTGAAAAACCAAAGAATTTCCCATATTTTGTAGTACGTAAGATGGCGCTTGCCCCATCAAAATAAGTTCAGCATGGGCTAAGGCCCATCCTACAAGGCTTCTCGGTCACTCTTTATAACGAAATTCGTCCCCTTTTTTCTGACAGTCCCGGTCAGTCAATGCCATAAACCTTGTTTATTTCCCGCTCGAGGTCGTCGAGGATCGTCGAGCTCAGGGTGATGACCATGTCCCGAGGCTCGTAAAGGGCGTATACCTCCTCAGCGCCTTCGACCGGGGCCCCCAATTTGAGAGGGCCGAGGACCGTTCCATCGCTGTGGGTGGCGTTGATGAGGCCGATCGGGTCATCGAGCCCATATGGCGAGAGGTCTTCAGGAGCCGGCTCAGCGACAATGCTCCTCATTTTGCGATAGCTGATGATGGAGTAGAAATCCTGGTCGGCATCTTCCATGCCCTGGACAGCCGGGGGGTAAGTCATGGCCAAATCGCCGGCTTTGCGTTCAAAAGCCACCCTTCGTCCCCTGTGGACAAACTCCATCTCCTGTGCATCGTCCCGGTAGAAAAGCATGACGGCCTTTTCCCGGAAGTCAAAGAGAGTTTTGTTGGTGTTTTCCAGGATCTCTGCCGTGATTATCGAGATCTTGCCGTCTGCATCCCGGACATAATACAGCGGTCCTACGATGTCTTGGGCGGGCTCTTCTGCCGTATCCGGTGTCTCTTCTTCCTCCTCAGCCTTGGCGGGAACCGCTTTTCCCACGAGAATAACATCCGGCTCCTCCGCCCCTTCGACCCAAGCTTCCATTTTCAGTTGAGGTTCGTCGAATCCGAAATCCTCCTCTGTTGCTTCCAGGAATTGAACTACCTCCACCTCCGTCAAGGCTTTCAGAACGTCGTACATCTCCATCGAGTCGGCCTCGTCCTCGATGGGTTCCTTGAGGCGCCACTTGTTTTCCTGGTCTCGCTCCAGAAAGAAGGCGGATTCTCCTCGCTCCAGCCGGAGCTTGACAACCTCCCAGTCCTTGCGGAAGTAGATGTGCTTGTCGAGGGCGTCATGGAGTGTTTGGGGGAAGGTCCCTACGAACTCGGGCTCGACCACAAAGATCCTGCGATTGGTGTCTCGCCGGGCGTAAACCCCCGATGTTTGGGACAAGGGCTGGGAGGGCCCGCTCTCCGCGCCTGATTCGACCGCGTCCGATCCGGATTCTTCCTCCATTTCCCGGATTTCCTGCCACAAAAGGTCAGTTATTTTGCCAAACAGGATAGTTTCCTTGGCCAGGTCATCACCCACCAGGAAACTGACCTTCAACGTGGGTTCATCCAGCCCGTAGAATCCCGGATCCGGGGAGTCTTCAGTCACGAACTCACGAACCTGCCTGATGGCGAAAAGGTCGATATAGCGCTCCAATTGGTCCGAATTGGCGCGGGCCACCAAGGGGCTTCTGATTCGGAAGAGGTTTTCTTCGTCCCGTCCAAAGGACATTGTCAGGCCGTCCTGAGTTGTCGCCTCTATCTCTTTGACCTGGTAGGGATCGAAATCCAGGACTTGCTTGTCCCGGAAGTAATAGAGCTGCCTATTGAGGCGGCTGAACAGCGACACGCTGACGAGGTAGACATTCGGATCCGTATCCCTGACGGCATAGCGGTAGGTTTCTCCCCCGGGGGAAGTATTTCCCAAGCTGACCTGGTGTTCGATCCCGTTGTCCTCCTTGACCTCAATGCGGAGCGCGGGAGAGTCCAGTCCGAATCGGGGGTGGTCGGAAAGAGCCTCCGCGACGGGGTCTTTCGACTTGCGGGTTTCCGCCATTTCCGCCAGAAATCTGTCGATTCCCTCAATGTCGCCTTCGGTTTCGACAGGATGGGTGATCATCCACCGCCCCTCTATCTTCTCGGCGTATATGGCTCCCGCTTCGCCGAAAAACCGGAGCTGGTTGATGTCATCCCGGTTGAAGGTGAACATCCTCTGCGCCTGTCTCTCCTGTTCCATTTTCATTTTATCGGAGAACCGGAGGTACCAAAGGAGCCCGGCAAGCGCAGCAAGGACAGTGACTAGGATCAGGAGTTGAAAGAGAGCTTTACGAAGGGTCATACCGAACGTTTCCGCATCATGTTGACTGTGATTCCAGCGACGATGACGCAGAGGGGGATTAGGAAGATGCAAGTGACGAGGACGAAGCGTCTCTGATCCGCCCGGACAGTAAGCGGGGTGTCCTTCAAATCTTTCGCGCGGACGGCGATGAGCGATTCCTCCTCCGTCAGCCAGGCCAGCGAATTCAACAGGAGGTCCCCTCCCAAGGGAGTTAGGGAGAGGATCCGGTTTTCCAGGAAATCCGAATCTCCGATGACGACCAACTGTGCTTCACGGACGATTTCGAATTCCTGAATCTCCGGTTCAGACTCCTCGGTGGTGGTGGCTTCTCCCTCTGATCCGAGGGTCGCGCCCGCACCTTCCTCGGGAGATTCTTCCTCGCTGGAGTCCAGGCCGGTTTCCTCTTGGGCCTCGGAAGGTTGCAGTGAGCCGAGATCTGTGGGGATCAGGCCCAATCCTGTGGGCGCCTTTGTTTCGGATTGAAACCTCGGTATCCTCGTCCCCTCCGGCAGGGTAACTGCCATGGCCATTGTAATAGGCCCTTCCCGGTCCCCTTTGTCGGCATCCAGGAACCAGATCGGATCGTCCAGTTCATCGAGGCCCCGCTGCAGCCGACCCAAGAGTTCCCCATACTGCGGTCGTGCGAAACTCCATAACCGCGAGGTACTAACATTCTGCGGCGGGGTGGTCTTAACAAGAGGTTCCATTCGGATGGAAGAGGATACCTGCTCTCCCTTCTCCACAGGTTGGCAGACGCTGAAAAGCATCGGCAGGTTGGCCCGCTGAAGATCCCGTGTAATCTCGTGGCCCTCAAAGCTCATAACCACGGGCATAATGGGGCTCGACCCGGCGATGAACATGTTGCTGAGAACCAGCTCGTCTTTCACCGCGACGTTGTATCGGGCCAGGAACGGCGCCATTTCCTTGCACCGGCCCAGGAGTTCCGTCATGACGACGGCGCGTCCCCCACCGGCGATGTACTGGTCAATGGCATCCCACTCCTCCTGGAATAGGTTCTGGCTCGGACCCGCCAGGACGAGGACACTGCAATCCTCCGGCACTCCCAGGGCGAGATCGGGCAGCGCCAACACTTCGTAAAGTTGCGCAACGAGGAGCTGTCTCACTCTGCTGTACCCCGGCTCCCGAGTTTCATCCAGGTTCTTCTCCCCATGACCCGCCACGAAATAGATATTCGGAACCTCCCGGCGAGCCACCTTCCAGATGGCGTCGGTGATGTCCTTCTCCTGAATGCCGCTCTTGGCAATAAATTCCAGCTTCTCACCGACGCGGACCCGGACAGTGTTAATCTGAGTGAGAGCGACGCCTGCGACCAATTCCGGATTCCGGTAGGGATCGATGAAGTCGTATGCGATATTCTGATTCTCCATCACGTAAAGGTCCAGCATGTCCCGGAGATCCATGGCTTCGATATTTCCCTCAATGAAGTAGCAGGTGATCTCCACACTCTGTTCCAGATTGCGGATGATGTTGAGGGTTCCGTCGGTTAGGCTGTATCGTTTCGCCTCCGAGAAGTCCCAACGCTTGTTCTTGTACTCGGAGATCATCTCGATCACGACGAAGATTCCGACCACTGCCAGAACCACCAATCCTGTATTGAATCCGTAGAGGACGGATCGCGTAGTAAAAAAGGAAATAGCCGCGCGGTAATTCAGCAGGACGTATGCAAGAAGAATCGCGGCGCCGGCAATCAGGAGTCCCTTGTAAAGCATCGTCCAGTTCAGCCCCGCCCAGCCCGGCTGATACAGCATCGTAAAGCCGGCTGCAATGATGAGAAGAAGCCCGACGGCCCCGCTCCATTTGCGAACAAATTTCATCGCCTTAATGAGTTCCCTTTTATCTTCACTTTCTGTCGGGTCACGATCGCCAGCGCGCCGATCCCAGCGAACACAGCGTCATGATGAGAAAGAAGAGTGTAAAGTTCACCAGGTAGATGATGTTTTTCGTCTGGATGATTCCCCTGAACAGGTAGTCCGCATTGTCGAAAAGCGCCAGGTGCGTAAGTACGGTGCGGACAGTTCCTTCGGTGCTTTCGGCAATCGCCGCGAGGACCCAGAACGTTATTAAGAGCCCCAGGGTCACTGCAGCGGAAATGATCTGGTTTTCTGTCATCGACGAAATGAACAAGCCGACCGAAATGAATGCCAGTGATCCGAGTAATAATCCCAGGTAGCAACACCACAGGGTGGGCAGTTCCGGGGGGGCATCGTAGTAATACAGGAAGAGCGGATACACCCACGTCACGGCGATGGCGAGGACCACCACGAATGCGCAGGCAAAAAACTTCCCGAGGACGACCTCCCAGTCCCGGATGGGGAAGGTAAGAAGAAGCTCAGCGGTCCCCTGGCGCTTCTCCTCGGAAAGAAGGCGCATCGTCAGGAGAGGAATAATAAGCAGGAGGAAGAAGTAGAGTACGGGATAGTAACCCCGAATGACGATATCGGTCACGTTGACCGGCTGGCTTGCTCCCATATGCATCGGATTTTGCCTCTGCTGGATCATTTCGGCAGACGCCCGGGCGAAATAATCAAAATAAACGAAGAACCAGACTCCCGCCAGAAGCAGGAAAATGGTCCAGACAGCGTAGGGGATAGGGGACGTAAAGTACGCCCTGACTTCCCGCTTGAAGATGGCCAGAGTGTTCCTCATGAGAACGATGACAGCTCCTCGGGACTTTCGTGTTGAGTCACCATCTTGACGAATGCGTCCTCCAGCGAGGGCGTGAGGGTGTGGAATTCCAGGAGGCCCCAATTATTCTCGAATACGGCACGGGAAAGCTCGTAGCGGATGTCCTTTTCCTTCGAGGCATTCACGAGGTACATTGCCCTCCCGGTGTCGCCCGCATCCTTTACGGTAACGCGGTTGACGCCTTCCACATTGCTAAGCGTCTCCCGAATCTTATCCGAAGGTCCCTCGATTTCCATCTCGATTTCAATGTATTCTTGAAGCTGTTGGGTCAGATTCTCCGGCGTTTCCTGGGCAATGATCCGGCCATTGTGAATAATGATCACCCGGCTGCAGGTCACATCCACCTCGGGCAGGATGTGCGTCGAGAGGATGATCGTTCGTTTCTCTCCGAGTTCCTTGATAAGCTGACGGATTTCGACGATCTGCTTAGGATCGAGCCCGATGGTGGGCTCGTCCAGAACCAGCACCTCCGGTTCATGGATGAGCGCCTGGGCCAGGCCCACTCGTTGTCGGTATCCGCGGGAAAGGGTGCGGATGAGCTTTCTCTCCACGCCTCTGAGACCGCATTCCTCCACCACCTTGCCGACGGCCTTCCGTCGCTCTCGCCCGGAAACCCCCTTCACTTCTGCAACGAAATCGAGATACTGGTGCGTCCGCATCTCCCTGTACAGAGGGATGCTTTCCGGGAGGTATCCCACTCTCTTGCGGACCTCGAGAGATTCTGTGAAGGTGTCAAAACCGGCAATTCTGGCCGTGCCGGCGTTGGCGGGGAAAAACCCGGTCAGAATCCGCATGGTCGTGGTCTTCCCAGCGGCGTTCGGGCCAAGGAATCCCACCACCTCACCCTGCTCGACGCGGAAGGTGACGTCCAGGATGGCCGGTTTGTTTCCGTAATACTTCGTCAGTCCCTGAGCTTCAATCATAGATTCGGATTACAGATTCGCTTTTCCGACGGATCGGGTCGATTGGGGCAAGGTATACAGTTGTGCTCCTACGGGAAAGGTATTCTCCCGGGCGGGACAAAAAAGGTAACAATTGCCGCCCAAGAACAAAATCCTAAAGTATTTAGATTGATTCGTCAAGGCCCTATCTTCTTGGCTCTCAAGCTCTTACGCAACCAGCCCCCGGCCGGGAAGGAGTCCGGCATCCCTGTTGCTCTAGATTATGGGCGAAAGACGGCCAAGTCCCGTTATCGCGCGGCGGCTGGCAGCGGGAAAGCGGAAAGGAGAAAGCGGTTGATAGTCCAATGTTGCACATGCTTGCGAATCAAACGCGGTGATCTCTGGATCATGCCGTCCAATCCCTCTGATATCCGGAAAACGGCCTCTCATACCTTTTGCCCGGTCTGCCTCGAAGAGGTGAAGGCCGAGGTAGTCCTCACTCTTGCAGATCATCCCATAGTCTGATTACCTCGCTTGGTGGAGGAGAGGCTGCCCCCTCTTATCCGCCAGGCGTCCGGCCCCGTGACCCGGGGCCTTTTTTTTGTCCATTCGACTCCTTTCACCTGGCAAATCCTGCCTTAATTGAACAAGCAGGGATGGACCCAAAAGAACAAACCACCTTCACTGCGGGTTGAAAACGATTCGTCCTCTTGCTACAGTATTTTAACTCGACTTGCCAGAAGCATCACTGATTCTTCCCGATCCAGACTGGCTGCGGGCCCGGCGGATACTCGACGGGCATCGCTTTACCATGAGGTTGAATATGGCTACTAAAATAATCCTCCCTGCTGCAGGAGAAGCCCTGACTGAGGCCACAATCGTCCAGTGGTTGAAAAAGGAAGGGGACCCGGTTGAAGAAGGAGAACCCCTGTTCGAAGTGGAGACCGACAAGGCAACTATGGAGGTGGAGGCGACTGCCAGCGGGGTTCTGCGGAAGATTCTGGTCCCTGAAGGAGAGACCATCCCCATTTTGAGCATCATAGGGATTATCGCCGATCCGGATGAACCCCTTGAAGCTGTCGAAGGCGTTCCCGCCGCCAAAACCGAACAAGAGCCGACGAAGGTGAAACCTGAGCCGGCAACTCGGGCGGCTGAGCCGAAAGCGCCACAACTGGCAGCAGGCGCTCGCATCAAGGCATCGCCTGTCGCCAAACGCCTGGCGCAGGAGAAGGGGATTGACCTTTCGCTGATCCAGGGAACCGGCCCAGACGGGAGAATCGAAAAAGCAGACGTCCTCGCCTTCGCCCCTTCCAGTCCGGGTGCTGAACTGAGTCTTCCCGAGGCGGACAGGGTTCCGCTGTCCAAGATCCGGCAACGCATTGCCCGGCGCGTCCAGCAATCCAAGCAGACCATTCCCCATTTTTACGTGACCGTCAAGGTGGAGATGGCCCGCGTACAGGAAATGCGTGGCCGGATAAAAACAGATGAAGGTCGAAAAATCTCGTTCAACGACTTTATCCTGAGGGCTTGTGCTGTTGCGTTGAGGAAGCCGGAGTATCGCGACCTGAATTGCCGCCTGGACGGAAACGATTTGGTCTATTCCGAGCACATCAATCTTGGCATGGTTGTGTCGACCGAGGACGGACTTCTTATCGCTGTCGTTCCTCAAACGGACGAGAAAGACCTGAAAACATTGTCGGCGGAAGCGGTCGCTGCCGTAGAATCGGCACGACAAGGGAAGGTGAGCGGATCGGCCCGATCGACATTCACAATAAGCAATCTCGGGATGTTTGACATAGAACAATTCGTCGCGATTATTAACCCGCCTGAGTCGGCCATCCTGGCCATTGGTTCCATCGCCGAGGAGGCAGTCGTTCGGGAAGGGCAAGTTGTTGTGACCCCGGTGATGCGGATGACCCTTTCAGCGGACCATCGGATCCTGGACGGCGTTCTCGTGGCGCGATTCCTGAACACGGTCAAAGAACTTCTCGAGGACCCGGAGCAACTGGTGAGCTAGACAGCCCCGGTTCCGAAAGAAGGGTGGCACTTTTCATTCAAAACGAGGGAGAACTACATCCATTGAGCAAGGATATTCTTGACCGATATAAGCAAGCCAATCACAAGCTGCCGGGAACCATGCTTAGATGGCGCTTGTTTGGCGCGGGATTCGATAAGTTCGGCGAAGACGGTCGCACAAGCGAAGTTCCGCTGCCCGAATACCGGGAAAACGAACTACTGATGCGGGTCGATGCATGCGGCATCTGTTTCTCCGATGTGAAGCTGATCAGGGCAGGGGGTGGCCATCCCCGACTTTACGATCGCGATCTCGAAAATGAGCCTGTCACCCCGGGGCACGAAGTCGCTTTCACTGTGACAGGGGTCGGCGACAAATTGAAGGATCGCTTTAAGGTAGGCGACCGCTTCATTATCCAGGCCGATGTTCTGCACAAGGGAAAAGGGGTTGCGTACGGATACGTTATCGACGGAGGTTTCGCCCAGTATTCCCTTATCGGAGAGGAAATCCTCGAAGGGGACGAGGGATGCTATCTCCTTCCGGTTGATTCCGAAATAGGATATGCCGAGGCGGCTCTCGTCGAACCCTGGACCTGCGTGGAAGCGGCCTACGACCAGCCCTTGCGGGAAGGCCCGAAGCCCGGCGGCTGCACTTGGGTCATCGGAAATCCCGAGCTTGAGCACGGGTTGAAGATTCCGCCCGGATTCTCGCCAGGACAGCTCGTCCTCACCAATGTGGGCCGTGAACTTCGCGATTTGTTGAAGACCTCAGTGGGACAAGATGCCGCAATAATTGACGAATATCAACTCGATTCCACGGCCGATCCCGAGAGGGTCCGTAAGGAATTCACCGGTGGCAAGGGATTTGATGATATCTGGGTTCTTCTGCCCGCCTCTGCGGACGTGCTTGGCCTGACCGAAAAGTGCCTGGCCGACAACGGAATCCTGAATCTTGTCGCGCCGAAGGGCGCAGGGTCTCTCTCCTCTGGAATCGACATCAATGCCGATATCGGCAGGCTGCATTATTGCTGGACGCGATACTTGTCTGCGCTGGAACCCGACTTCGGTGCGGCCTACCGGCAAGGTATCCGGAAGGACCTTGCTCCCGGAGGTCGAGCCTGGTTGCCCGGGGCGGGCGGGCCGATGGGCCAGATGCACTTCCAGCGGGCACTTCTCCATCCCAATCCGCCTGAATTGATTGTCGCGACCGACCTGAGTCAAGAGCGTCTGGATGTGCTGAACGCCAAATTCGGCGGGGCTGCCAGTAGCCGCGGGATTGAAGTCCATTACATAAACGTTGCCGACCTTCCCGAAGAGGAGGTCCGCGATCGTCTCGATGAAGTTTCGGGAGGCCGCAAATACACCGACGTGGTTGTCCTGGCGCCGGCGCCTCGGGTATGCGAGATGGCCGTTGGGTTGCTGGCCGACGGCGGCCTGCTGAACATTTTCGCGGGGGTCAGCGTGGGGACGACCATTCGCCTGGACCTTTATGAGATCGCCGCCAGACAAAAGCGGATTGTGGGCCACAGTGGTTCCACGGTCAAGGACTTGGCCAATGCTTTGCGCAAAACGGAATCACACGCAATCCAGCCGAATTACTCCGTGGCGGCTGTGGCAGGTCTTGGCGCGGTCCGGGAAGGTCTCGACGGTGTGGCGAAGAACATATACCCGGGCAAGGTGGTTGTCTTTCCCCAGATAGAAGACCTGCCCATTACACACATGGCGGAATTGAAAGATTCACTTCCCACAGTCGCGGAGAAGCTCGTGGACGGTTGTTGGACCAGGGAGGCGGAAGAGGAACTCCTTCGGATCAAGCTTCACCCGTTGGGCGGCTGATTTTAGATCATAGCCTGATGGCTATAACGCTACTGTCTTCGGTCATTCTGAGGCGAAGCCGAAGAATCTTTCCCCGCCTTAGTACACTTGCACGGAGGTAAGTGAACAATTAACGGAGCTTTGGATTTAGTTTCCTGGTTGCATCGAAGGACAGACCTAAATAGATTCGTTGCCCCGAAGGGGCAGACGCGAGTAGCCCCGGGTGGAGTCCGCAACGGCGGACGGAACCCGGGGACCAAGTTGGCCCCCGCCCTCCGCCCCGGAGGGGCGGATGCACAGGATGGAGTGTCATGAGCAATGACCTCGGCAATAACGGTCTCGTGCGCCCCTCCGGGCGCGGAAAGGGATGCATTGTGGACCTGGGGTTTCACCCCGCCGGAGCGGGGCTACACCCCAGGCTACTTGCGTACGCCCCTTCGGGGCGGTACTTTCTTTCTCAGAAGGTAGGATGGTGCTTGCCCGCCTCTGGCGGGCTTGCCCCATACCGTAACTAAGTCGGTTCTTTGCTGTTAAATCATGGAGGAGAAGAAGTGAAAGTTCAGTGCGACTTTTCAGGTAAAACCGTCATCATCACAGGTTCCGGCCGGGGTCTGGGGACGTACATGGCGGAGGCCTTTCGTGATACCGGGGCGAATGTCGTCGTGACGGACATCATCGAAGAGCGGGTCAAGGAAGCGGAAGAACAGGTTAAAGCGAAGAATCCCGACCGGGTTCTCGCCATGGTTTCCAACGTAACCAGCGAGGAAAGCATGGATGCTCTCGTGAATGCCACCGTCGAGAAGTTCGGCGGCCTGGATATCATGATCGTCAACGCAGCCACTATCGCTGTGGGCGCGGTCACCGAAATTGATCCGGATCGCTGGCGGCAGCAGCAGGACGTGAATCTGTACGGTTACTTCATGTCTGCCCGGGCCGCCTGCAAGGTCATGATTCCGAAAAAAAGCGGAGTGATCATCCAGATCAACTCCAAGTCGGGCAAGCGGGGAAGCTATAAAAATTCCGGTTACGCCGCTTCCAAGTTCGGAGGGATCGGCCTCACACAAAGTCTCGCACTGGAGCTCGCCGAGCTGAACATTCGCGTCAACAGCGTTTGTCCCGGCAATCTGCTCGATTCCCCCATGTGGACCGGGCAGCTCTACGATGAATACGCGGAGAAATTGGGGATCACTCCGGAAGAAGTCCGCAAGATGTACGTCGAAAAAGTCCCCATGGGCCGCGGATGCGATTACAAGGACGTAACGGGCCTGGTGATGTTCCTCGCCTCGGATGCCGCGAGCTATATGACCGGCCAGGCCGTCAACGTCACCGGCGGACAGGTGATGGATTGACGATTGGGGAAGGAACAAGGACGAAGGATGAAGAGCGAAGTACGAAAACTTTGGACTGAGAAACTCACACTGAGAACTTCGCACTGAGAACTTCGCACTTATCAGGAAGACATGGAAGTCCTCAGCGCGGGCATCATAGTAGCCGACATAGTAGTCTCCCCTGTGGATCAGTTTCCGGAGCGGGGACAATTGCAGCAGGTGGAAAATGCCGACCTCTACATCGGGGGATTGGCCGCGGCTACGGCCAGGTCACTCTGCCGTCTCGGGGTCGCCGCCGGAGTCCTGGGAAAAGTCGGAACCGATCAATTCGGGGATTATCTTGAGAAAGTGCTGGAGGAAGCGGGAGTGGACATGCGCGGGTTCCTCCGCGACGAGAACACCACCACCTGCATCGTTATTGCCTTGATCGCCGGTGACGGCGAGAGAAGTTTTCTTGTCTATCCGGGATCGAGCGCGGAGTTCCAGGAAGAGGACATCGATTTCGATCTGGTGAAACAAGCGAAGATATTCCACTACGGCGGACCCGCCTCGACATCGGCCATGGAAGGCGAACCGCTCGCGCGAGTGATGAAGCGCGCCCGCGACCTGGGCTGCAAGACATCCATTGATACGGTTTGGGACAGCACCGGCCGGTGGATGGAGACCCTGGGCGCCGCCATCGGTCACACCGACTACCTCTTCACGAGCTACGAGGAAGGGCGAGAGCTTTCAGGCACCGGCGACATTCACAAAATGGCCGAAACCTTCCTCGATATGGGAGTCGAGCTGGCCATTATCAAAATGGGCCCGGAGGGCTCCTATATCCGGAGTCGCGATACCGAGGTCCGTATTCCTGCCCACCAGGTCGATGCGGTTGACACTACCGGCGCGGGGGACTGCTACGTCGGCGGGTTTCTGAAAGGGTTAGTCGAAGGCTGGCCCCTGGAGAAGACTGCCCGGTTCGCTAATGCGGTTGGGGGCCTGGCCACGACACAGAGGGGGGGGAGTGAAGCCGTGACATCCATCGAAGCGGTCGAGAAGTTCACGAAAGAACATCCACTTCGCTCTCTTGACGAATGATCCTGACTATTACCCTGAATCCTGCTCTCGATAAAGTCCTGACCTATCCCGAAATTCGATGGGGGGCCTCGCACCGGAACGGGGAGACGGCCGTTTCCGCCGGGGGGAAGGGGGTCAATGTTGCCCGGATCGCTTCCCAGATGGGATATCCGGCCAGGGCACTCGTCGTTGCGGGCGGACACACGGGAGATTGGCTCAAAGATCTCATCGAAGCGGAGAAATTTGAGTCGGAATTCGTCCAAATCTCGAGTGAAAGCCGTGCGGCCTTGCGCGTTCGCGATCGATCGGCGGGCAGGGTCGAAACCTTGCACGAGCTGGGACCGTCGCTCACCGATGCCGAGCACGAGAAGATTCTAGAGGTCTATCGAAAGAATCTTTCCGGCGACGAAATTGTCTGTTTGTGTGGATCGGTTCCGTCAGAATCTTCGGACCCTCTCTACTCCGAATTGATTTCAATCGCTAAGGAAGCAGGATGTCGAACAATCCTGGATACCTCCGGAACGGCCCTGCTCAAGGGATTGAAGACGGGTCCTTTCGCACTCAAACCGAACGTGGCCGAACTCGAGCAAGTGGCCGGTCACCCGCTGCCCGAATTGAATGTCACAATTCGAGCCGCCTCTTCTCTGATCTTAAATGGCCTTTCGATGGTCTTTGTTTCCATGGGCCGCGACGGACTTCTGGCGGTCGACTCAACCGATGCGTTTCGTTTCACGCCGCCTCAGATTGAAGAGAAAAATCCCGGCGGATGCGGCGACGCCGTGGTTGCCGGGATGGCAATCGGGCTGCTCGAAGGCTGGCCGCTCGAAAAAACCGGCCGCCTGGCCACCGCCCTCGGCGCCTCCAATGCCTCTCTCGAGGGCGTCGGGTCTGTAGATCCGGAGCAGGTGAAGATCCTCATCGATCAGGTCGAAGTTCTCAAGGTGCCAAGGGCGGACTCGCAATGACGCCCAAAGATCGTCATTGCGAGGAGCGAAGCGACGAAGCAATCTCACGACCGACCTCCGAAATGAATTCCTGATCCACTCCCTTCTTGCTTCATTCCAGCACAATCTGATAGGCTAATGATAATCAAGAACTTAGAGAGTAGGGTGGGGCTTGCCCGCCCCGGCGGGCTTGCCCCATGTTGCTGGTCGATTGAATCCAATCACATCACCTCTGGACAATGAACGCTGATCCTCTTCCCAAATCCAACACTGAACGCAAGGTGTATTCCATTTCCGAGATCACTCGGGAAGTCCGTAACCTGTTGGAGGGGGAATTCGGCGAGGTCTGGGTGGAGGGGGAGGTCTCCAATTTCCGACGTCCCGCCTTCGGTCATTCCTACTTCACGCTGAAAGACGAAAACGCCCAAATCCGCGCCGTCCTGTTTCGGAGAGCAGCCCGTCTGCGGTTCAAGCTCGAAGATGGGCTCAAGATTCGAGTGTTCGGGAAGGTGAGCGTGTATGAGAAGCGCGGGGATTACCAGATCATCTGCGAGATTGTCGAGCCGGTCGGACTGGGAGAGCTCCAACTCGCCTTTGAACAGCTCAAGAAGAAACTCCACGCCGAGGGACTTTTCGATCCGGAGCGAAAGAAACCGCTCCCCATGCTGCCGACGCGGATCGGGATCGTCACCTCGCCGACCGGCGCCGCGATCCGGGACATCCTGAACATTCTCGATCGCCGCTTCGCCAATCTTCATATCCTGATTGCACCTTGCCGCGTCCAGGGAGACGAAGCGCCGGGCGAGATTAGCGAAGCGATCCGGCTCCTCAACCGGCTCCGCTCCGTCGATGTGATTATCGCCGGCCGGGGCGGCGGTTCGCTCGAGGATCTGTGGGCGTTCAATACCGAAGAGGTGGCTCGCGCTATCGCCGCGTCTGAAATTCCCGTGATCTCTGCCGTGGGGCATGAGATCGATTTCACCATTGCAGATTTCGTGGCCGATCTCCGGGCCCCCACACCCTCAGCCGCGGCGGAACTGGTAATCGGCGAGCGAGAAGAGATTGAGGAGCAGATCAAAGAACTGACACGACGCCTGGCAGCTTCGCTATCAAACGCATTGCAGACTTCCGAACATCGCCTCGAGATGTTATTGTCCAGCATCGTGTTCCAACGTCCTCTCGAGATGATTCAGCAGCGCGTCCAGGAGGTCGACGACCTGACAGAACGGGTCTGCGAAGCTGTCTCGGAGAAAGTAGAAGATGCAGAGACCCAGCGGGCGGGTTTCGCCCGGCATCTCGAAGCGCTCAGCCCTCTCCGCGTTCTGGCCCGGGGATACAGCATCACGGAGCGTCTCCCTGACGGCCGATTTGTGAGACAGGCATCTGAGGTTTCGGAAGGAAATCAGGTCCGGATCCGGCTCCACGATGGGCAGCTAATCTGTACGGTGGACGAAAAACCATGACAGAGAAGATTTCATTCGAACAGGCGATGGAACGCCTCGAAAAATTAGTCGAAGAGCTTGAAGAAGGGGGAACTTCCCTCGAAGACTCACTCAAGAAGTTCGAAGAGGGCATCAAGCTTTCCCGGCTTTGCTCCGACAAACTGAAGGAAGCGCAAAAGAAGATAGAGATCCTGACACAAAATGTGAAAGGGGAGCCCGAAACGGAACCCTTCGAGCCTGGCGGACGAGAAGCCAAAGCGAACGAAGACAATCCCGGGGAAACCGACGAAGACGAATCCCAGGAAGGCCTCCCCTTTTGACTGGCTCGAAATCGATGGGAATCAAAGAATATCTGAAAGAACGGGCTGCGCTCGTTGACAACGCGCTTCAGAAGGTCTTCGCAGAGGATCAGTCAGCCGAAGCGAAGATGCGCGAAGCCATGAGCCACTCCGTTATGGCCGGTGGGAAACGACTCCGGCCCATCCTCTGCCTGGAATCGGCAAGTTTCTTCGATGCGGACGAAGCGGCCATAATGCCCGCCGCCTGCGCGTTGGAACTGATCCACAACTATTCCCTCATCCATGATGATCTCCCGTGTATGGACGACTCCGACTTCCGCCACGGAAAGCCCAGCTGCCACGCCGTTTTCGGGAAGGCCAACGCCGTCCTCGCGGGCGACGCCCTGCTTACCAAGGCGTTCGAACTCCTCGCTTCGGCGGGCGCCGACGGGCAAATCCCCGATCGCTGCCGGATCCGCGCCATTCACGAGGTGGCCGTCGCGTGCGGGGCAGGAGGCTTAGTCGGCGGGCAGGTGCTCGATCTCGAATACGAGGGGAAAGAAGTGGGTCTTGCGGAAGTAGAGGACATCCACCGCAAGAAAACAGCCGCACTGCTCACCGCTTCGGTCAAGACCGGAGCCATCCTGGCCGCGGCCGGCGAAGCCGAGGTCGAGCGTCTGGGGAAGTACGGCTACTCCATTGGCCGGGCCTTTCAGATCGCCGATGACATCCTCGACGAGGTCGGCGACAGCAAAGAAATGGGCAAACCCGTCGGGGCGGATCAGCACAAGGCCACCTACCCCGCCCAGATCGGTCTCGAACCCTCACGCGAAAAAGCCCGGGAATTTATCCAACAAGCCCACACCGCGCTCGAACCCTTCGGCGACAAGGCTCGCCGCCTTCACGACCTGGCCGATTTCATTGTCGAAAGAACCGTCTGAGGTCGATATCCCATCGGTTGAACGCATCCGGCACCGCTGATTTCATTGCAGGAAATCAAGCCTGTGGCGGTTGCGCGTTGCCTTTTTGAGATGGATGGAGGCCCTAATCTAAAAGTTTATAAGAAAAAGAGCTTTGCCACAGAGGGCACCGAGGGTTTTCTTAGGAAATCTTCATTTCTCTGTGACCTCTGTGTGCTCTGTGGCTCATTCTGTTATAGGTTCTGAGTTCGGCAAGGGGACGAATATCCTGTGCACCTGACGCCGGAAATGCCAAGAAATCACCTTTACATCTAGCCGCCACTGACCGGCGGGTACAAAGCAAAAACGGGCCGCTGACTCTCATCAGCGGCCCGTCGTTCATGTTACCTTGTTGCGAATAGCCTGACTCGTATTACTTTTTCCTCCGAACCAGGGCTACACCACCTGCCAGGACTCCAAGGGAAAGGAGACCCAGTCCAAGAAGTCCCGCCACAGGCACTTCACCGCCCGGATCATCGACGTCTTCCGGATCCGTTCCGAGGGCTGCCTCGATGTCGTCCGTGATGCCGTCACCATCTGCATCCCCGGGCATGGGAATAAACGGGGTGCGCGCGTCGCCGGCCAGGCAGAAGTCGTCGATAATGACTGTGCCGCCGCCGACCCAACCCGATTCCTGATAGAAACCTATGTTTCCCCCGCTCCAGTTTATCACATCGGTTGCACCATAATCCCAGAATGCGTCCCATGTAAGCGGTTCCAGTGAAACCGTGACTTGCGACCACGTGTCTGGTGCGGTCGGCCATCCGTCCAGTGCATCGATTGCTCCGCCCTCTCCAGGACTGCCACCCCAGAAAGTAGCACCGGGGTTAACAGGGTCCGCTGAGGCGGAGGGGCCACCTTCCGTCCACGTACCCAGGATTGTCACTGAGCCGCCGGTGGCTTGTACTACCCACGCATGCATCGACAAGCGCCAGCCGCCGTCCGCAAGAACACTCGGGGTTTCAGCGGCGCCGGTCGCTACCTTGGACGCTACTGCGCCACTCCAACTGCCCCCATCCATCTCGATTTGTTCAACGAAACTATTGGCCCACACAAAGTCCATACCGTTGGCACCATCTGACGCATTGGCAATCACCAAATCGCCGGAAGCTGTCGCAAGCGGGGAACCGGTTGCGTTGTAATCGTCTGGTGGATCTAGGCTATCCTCAGCCGTGGCGCTGGTAGTGGCCCCGATAGGGGTAGTCTGATCGACATTGGAGAGAAACACATGGGTGTACCCCACGTCACTCGGCGCCGACCCGCCCCACGTAACTGCGAAACCTTCGGTACCGTTTGCAGCCGTTATGCCGGCCTCATCGAGGTACCACGCGGAAACGTACGCCTCGTTACTACCCGGATTGACCACGGCATCACTAATCTCCGTCATCGCCTGGGCGCCGTAAGTCACCGCCGCCGTGTCCGAGTCACCATTGCCATTCTCCATACTGATGGTGAATACCAGCAGCCGGTTGCTCCCTGCCGGGGGGGCCGGGGGGGCGGCTGGGGG
>SDBV01003604.1_pt1 | contig 22687 bp, 73 predicted proteins | sample 2277081 | NCBI WGS metagenome assembly SDBV01 (sample SAMN10402039, study PRJNA504765) | marine sediment metagenome | isolation source: marine sediment core GS10_PC15, 223 cmbsf | place: Arctic Ocean: Southern Knipovich Ridge | collected 2010 | reverse complement strand
CCAATAAGAAGGGAAGAAGGCATACAAATAATAAATACAGGTGGGACACTTCCAGCATCCTCTGTTGATTTAATTACTGTGAATTATGCAGCTTTCTTTGTATCTGGAGTATTGAACAGATGTGCTCCTAATCAGGCAAATGTTAAGGTTGGAGACCAATGGGTATGCCAAGATGTAATTAAGCCACTGACAATCATAGTCCAATGCGAAGAACATTCAGACTGCCCACAGCCTCTAAAGAACCTCTGTCCTAGCTATTTTACAGGCTGCGTAAACAACTTCTGCACTTATGACGAGACTATATTAAACTCAGAAGTATGCAGGAATGAACTTGTAACAATAATAAAAGATATAGAGAAAATACAGGAAAGGGAACTGATTGTAGTTACTGGAACAAATATATTCTCATTTGAAGTAAACTATCCATCAAGCTCTTTTGGTTTTGGAGATTCACCATTTGAAGCAGAAATAGACTTTACCTGTGAGATTCCAGAAGAAGGGGCAATCAGTTTTCCAAACCCAAATCCAGAATGCTACGGGGCAACAGCATCTTTTGAAGGGCAGAGTTTTAATTTAATTGATGGGGATAGTTTTTTGATAAGACCCAATATCAATGTTACTTATTATGCTGGTGGAAAGGTTAAATTTGTTCAGGATATGCCATTTAACACCAAAAAAGACCTATCAGGCACATTTATATTTGATATTATAGGAAGCCCATTGGACATAGAACTCAGGGGAGGTTCAGAGGTTATGAAAGATTCAGAAAAGACTATTAACTTCACAATAAAGAACAATCTCCCAAGCGGAACTTTATTGCTAAAAATAACTTCAATAGCAAAAAGAAACAACCAGATACTTCCTGAGATAAGGGAAGAGAGGTCAGCACAGGAAGGGGATATTGAAGTTAGTTTCTCTATGGACACAACCCATTTAGGCATAAATGAATTTACAGTCCAGACATTCTATAAGATAACTGTCAATAATAATGAGATATTATTGGCATCTGACAAGATTAAGTTCAATATGAATGTAGTAACTGAATTTTCTGGATTAGACCCAGAAATAATAGTTATAACCGAAGTGATTACAGAAGTTGAGAAAGTGGTAGTTATTGAGAAAGAAGGAATCTCAACAATATTAAAAGTTATTATTGGAATAGGAGGTATTTTATTTGTTTTAAAATTATTGGATATTATTTAATATTTAATAACTTCTTTAGCTTTTGCCAGTCTTCTTAATCACATCATCATATAAATTATTATTAATACAATACCTAAAGATATTGACGGTGTCATAAATACTAAAAACATTATCCACGATGGGGTATATTTATCTTCATAATATTCAATCATTTCTTAATCACATCTTGGAATGCTTTATCTATTAACTTGAAAGTCTTTGTATCTCTACATTTATCTAAATCAGCTTCAAATTCGTGACATAATTGTTCTTTCAACCATTCAACTGCTGATGTTATGTCTTCTAAATCAACTTTTGGAAGAATAAACTTACCTTCTGGTTTTCCCATTCCAAATACTAAATTGTCAAAATAAAATACTTTATCCTTCAATGGTTCTGGTTTCATTGTTCTACTCTTTATTAATTCTGTTTGTTTATCTAATAATTTAAATATATCCTCAAAAAACGGACTAACTTCTCTATTCTTCTTTAATCTTCTCCGTTGCATTTCAATCCTCCTTTAGTGTGGGTTTTTGTGCTTGAGGCACTTCTAAACCATTTATAATATTCAAATTGTTCGTTTCCTTGATGAATTACTAAAATTGAAATATGTGCTTTTATTCTTTGAACATTCATTAGGATTCTTCCAACCCTACCATTGCCATCTTCAAAAGGATGTATTTTCTCAAATTGTATATGTGCATCTTTAATTCCCCTTTCGGTTGTTTTTATATACCAATTTCTTAACCAATGAAATAATTGTGCTTCTATTACTTCTTTGCTTTGGTTTCGTATTTCTCCACCAATTTGAACAGCACAATTTCGTATCACTCCACCGATATGAGGATTTAAATGTATCATCAATAATTTATGTATCTCTAAAATATGTTTTAAATCAATTTCCTTTCGATTATCATAAGCATATTTATAAGACTCTTTCGCATCATCTAAAGCAATACCAAAATCATTCTCTCCTTCAATTAAATTAGAATGTTTTAAAAACTCTATATCTTTCTTATTTAGGAGAGTAACCTTTAACTTTACCTTTTTCTTTTTACTTAATTTTCCACCGCAATTTGGACATTTTACCATTTTCCCTCACTTCTCCTTTAGTTTTGTGGAAAGCGTTTCCACTACCCCTAAAATACTTCTTTTATTTGTCTTGTTTTATTATCTAATGTATACTTCTTACCTTTATCCAACTTATATTTCTTATGTAAATCATCCCAAAGTTCGTGTTCTTGTTCTTTTACATTACCTAACATTTCAAGTAATGCTAATTTCTGCATCCTTATTCTCTTAAACTCTCCATATTCTTCTTTCATTATTTTCATCTTCATCAACCTCATTCTTTGTGCTTATGGACTTCTATTTAAAACTCATCATCATAATACAAATCCTTGTCCTTTGTTTTCTTCCTTTTGTCAATAACTTTTATTTCTACAATTCCTTCACCTTTACAACTATTACAATCTTTTATAACCTTATGTTCAGCTTCTCTTTTATTTCCACCTTCCCATAATTCAACATAACCGATTCCTTTACAAGCTGAACATCTAAAATTCTGTTTGCCAGAATCTTGTGGTGTATAAGTATCTTCTTCTATCTTTTTATCAGATAATATTGATAATAAATCTAATGTATGTCTTTGAAATGCCTCGTGTGTTGCATCTCTTGGATATCCACCTTTCATAGATTTATTTTCAAATCTTCTTAAATTATTTATTGTATTTTTTATGTTCATTACCATTCTTCATCCCCTCCTGTTTAGTGCAATAGATTTATATTGTGTGCTTCGTACTTTACTTCTTTTCATCTGTTACATCTTCTAAATAAAGTTGTTCTCCTTCTTTGACAGTTCCTATTGCTTTGTTTAATTTAGGCAAAACAATATCAGCAACAGTTCTACCTTGTCTATCTGCAATAAGGTAAGGCATAAATTCTTTTACAAATGCCTCATTATATTCTTCAACAAAACCAAAAGTCAAACTCTCAAACTTTGCTTTAAGATAATAAAATAAAGCCCTATAAAGTTGATTTCTATTTTTATCATTAACATCAGGAATAGAAATCTTAATGCCTACTTTCATCATCTTTCCCTCAACATCTAATTCTTTTATGAATAAAATCTGTGCTTTGCCTTGAATATTACTATGTTGACTATCTTCTATTCCATTATCTCTTAGAAGTTTGTTAATCACCATTTGAGATTTAACATAATCTACTTTAGTATTACTATATGCTTTTGATTTCCAAATCTTGTTTTTCATATAAATAACCTCCGTTCTTTTTTTGTAAATTTACATCCAGCTTTCTCAGCCATTAACATTAAAGTCAATAATGAGATATTACAATCTTTACCTTCACAATATTTTCTATGATGTTTTGCTAACCAAATTGTATTATGTTTATATGCTTTAATCATTTTCCCTCACTTCTCCTTTAGTGTTTTTGATTGTTGTGCTTAACGCACTTTTAAAATAATAATTATGTTGCCTTTTATGTTGAGTACATAATTCTGAAACTCCTAATTCTGTTAATTCCTCTAAAAAATGTTTACTTACAACTCCTTCATATATACAAGCTGTACAAGGCATTGGTTCTTCAATCATCTTCATCAACCTCATTCTTTGTGCTTACGGAGTATCTAATTAACTAATCTAAATATTGTATATCTAACTTCTCTGATATATGAACATCATTATAATGTTTCTTTACATATTCCACTACATCTTCTTTAAAATTCTTATATTCTTCTTCATCCCAATTATTAATTTCAAATATTAATTGTTTCTTACTAAAATCTTCTTTCATCTTCAATCATTCCTCCTTGTTTTTGTGGTTTGAATCTTCTTTTGCTTCTCCAGAACCTTTACAATCTTCGCACATCTTACTATTCTCCATCTTTTCTGGAGTGCTAAATCCTTTACCATTACAAGTCTTACATTTCATCTCAACCCTCCTCCTTCTTGGTTGTGCTTTGCAGTTTTATTATTAGTATATTACCAATTAAAATAATAGTCCACATTATAGTCATTAATAACCAAAAGTTATGTTCAATATTTACTATTGAAATAAAAAGAAATGGAATTGATAATATTATCCAAATAATTGATTTTGTTTTTTGTTTCATTTCTTACTCCTATGTTCAAGTTCATGTATGTATTTGTCTTTTTCTATAACCATTAGTTCAAAATCATCAGCAAGTCTTTGAGCTAATTTATTCGGATGTTCTTTCATTTCAAATATATATCCATAAAACCTTTGTTTCAATTCTTTCTTTACTTCTCTTCTCATTTCAATCCTTCCTGTGTTTTAGGTGTTCTATTATTTTCTCTTTTAAAGATGTTATTATATTATTTTGCATAATCATATTAGGATTAACTGTTGGTCTATGTAGTTTATCCAACATCTCTTCAATCTCCTTAAATATCTCATCTTTCTGTTCTTTGAGTTGGTGTTTGAGTTCTTTAATTGTATCTTGGTTTTTAATATAAGCATCAACCCAACTTTTAGTGCATAACTTTGACTTCTCTATCTCTTTGTTTTTGATTTCACAATTCTTACACTTCATTTTCAACCCACCTATCAGCTATATTATGATGTTCCCTACATACACTAAATCCTAAATTAAATTCATAATCAGTATGATGGAAATGTATTGATGGAACTTCTTTCCCTTCTAAAATATGTAATAAACAAAATGGTCTTCTAAACTTATAATGTCTTGCATAGCTTCTACAATAATGTTTCTGTAAATTAGCATAATAAGTCTTTTTAAAATATACCTTTATCTTATCCCTATTTCCTTCACTCCATTCTCTATAATAATCTCTAAAATATTCTTTGTGGGTTTTATTATATTCTTTTCCAACTCTTTTAAACATCTCTATATTGTCTTTGTAATATCTCTTGTTGTATTTCTTTGTACTTTCTAAATTCCTTTTCCTATATTCCTTCATATATTCTTTTTTGTTAAACATTTTCAATCAATCAATTCTTTATCTTCTTTTTTTGTTGGTGGCATTTTTAATCCATATCTATCATTTCACTTTGTATTGAGACAAAATTATTAGCACTTAATAATTCTACTCTCATAGGGAACTTCTTATTTAAGTATTCCAAAAACTCCCTATATTCTTCGATAGATAAATTACTAATCCATACTACCAGTAAATCTTCTTTTTGTATATTCATCTCCAATTACACCTCATAAAGTTCCCTGATTGTCATATTTCCTTGTGAAACAGTGCATTGGAAGTCTTATTTGCAAACCATATTTTTTGTAGTTCATTTTATCATACGAAAAGATTGCATTAGTTCCAAATTCATCTTTAGCAAGTCTTCTGAAATCCCTTGCAGAAACTATTGCCCAAAAATCCTCTTTTTCATAGTTCTTTACCCTTATCCTCACATTTCCCTTTGTTTTTTCCATAAACTCAATTATCTCCAGTTGCAACGCCATTGAGTTTTTATAAAGGTAAAATATCTGCCCCTTTTTAAAGTCCCTTTCACTTATATAATCACCATACTGGTCTACAAAACCCCAACAATTCCTCTTTGAAGGGCTTTGATAAAATACAATATTATTGTTTGTGTTCTTTTCTATGTACATTTTAGCCACTTTTCTCCTTTTTAGGTGTATTATTACCTTTTTCCTCTTTTATTGGCTTGTTTTCAATGTAATCTCTCAAATTGGAGTTTTTTCCTTGTATCTCTGCCCAGCTTTCCTTTTTATTGTTGTTTTTTATTTTCATTTTTATGGAGTTATCTATAGCCTTTCTTTATGTTTTCTTTAGCCCATAAAGGTTGCAGATTAGTATAATTAAAACACTTTCTTTGTTCTTCTGGTTTAGATAAATCAAAAGAACAACAAGGTTTTATATGGTCTATGTGCCAACCAAATCCATAGTTCTTCCAATTCATCCCAAAAGTGAATTGTTTCTCTAAGTGTTGTTTTAATTCTTCAAGAGAACAACCAGTTAATTTCATTGTTCTTTGTGATTTAGAATTTCCTTTTAATGCTTCCCATACTCTTACTCTTAACCTTGCACTTAATCTATTTGTTCCTTTATTCAACCATTTTTTTCCATGTATTCTCTCATATCCTCTTATTTTCTCTTTATTATTCTTTCTCCAGTTCTTAATATCTTGACTAATTTTATCTTTGTTTCTATTCCTCCATTCTTTAACCCATTCTTTATTATTCTCTCCCCAATTTTTTCTGGATTTTAATATTTTATCTCTATGTTGCATATAGTATAATATTTTTGTTTCTCTTATTTTCTCTTTATTTTCTTTACAATATTTTTTTGAATATTCCTTTCGCAATTTTTTATATTTTGGATTTTGTCTTTTCTTTATTTCATACGCATCCCACCGAAATTTATTATTTTTATAATATTCTTTTTTGTATTGTTTTAATCTATTTTTATTCTTTTTCGCCCATATTTTGTATGCTTTCTTTTTAGCCCCCTGACCCAAAGATGGAACTCCAACACTGCTGTTAGAATATTGCTTTAAATCAGGCGAGTATCTAAATAATGATTGCTGAAGCTCCATAGGGTAATTATAAGCATAACTACTATATAAACCTTGTCCGTAGATGTCCCGTGGTTGTGATTGAATCATTTTATCTTGGTTTTGCTTTTATACAATCCCTAAATTCTTTGGGGGCATAATTATCTGTAACAATTATATTGATGATTGTATAATTTAATCCATATTCATCCATATATCTTTTCTCTTCTTTATCAAATTCCTTGATATAGTCTTTAATTTTTAAGTAGTATTTAACTTCACTTGGGTAGAAAGAACATATATTCCTATCTCCAAATCTTGATTCAAATACATAATCTTCTAATTCTTCTTGGCTTCTAAAGTTTAAAGTTTTGACTGTGGGGTATCCACCACAACTAATAATTTCTTCACTATATCCTTCACAAAAACAATCCTTATCTTCTCTTGGGTTGTCGTTGCAGTCTTTAATATCTTGTTCTTGTGAGGTTTTATCTCTAAAAGATTTACAATCAAACCAACTTGGATTATTCTTAATAACTTCTTTAGTAATAAAAATTCTATTGGATGTATCATATTCCGAAGTTAAATCCCATTCTTCACAAACGTGAATTTCTGGATTAAATTGTTTGTTATCTACATACTCTTTTAAAAGTATAATAACTATGAATATGTATAACCAGAATACAACTGCTTTTAAGTTATTAGTTAATGTTTTTTTCATTTTTCATTTTCCTACGCATATCGTATCCAAAAATATATAACATAAAACCAGCTAAACAACCCATGAACTATAGCCCACCCTATTGAATGCCATTCACTATAAGACAAAATCATTGCTAATGCACTTCCCATACCGATTCCTACACTTGCACTTCCACTCATTTTTCCCACTGCCCCTTTGCCTTTTGCCCTACAGGCTGTAAAAATTCCTTTCCCTTTTCCTTGACTATCAAATAATAAAACGAAGCTGAAAATATTGCCATCCAGATAATTGCAGTAATAACACTGTTCTTCCCTCCTGTAGCACTGTAATACAATAAAGCAAAACTTACTGCTATCCATACTCTTTTGTACCATTGGATGTTGTTCATCTCCTGACACCCCATTCACCAAACTTCTTTTTGTTTTTATAAAACTCCAAGAGGTAATGCTCTTTGCAGTACATTGAAGTATAGCATTTATTCTTGCAGGATGTTTTTCCCACTTTGTATTTGCATTGATTCATTTACAATCACTCTGGCTTAAATATCTTTCAGGTTCTCTTAATCTTTTATGAACAAACCTTTCTGAATTTCCATCACATCTTATTATTAAATCTCCATATTCACTATCCTTTTCTTCAAAATTACATTCTTCTTTTATCCAGTATGCACCAAGTAGATTATCATCTGAACTATAAATATTAATTAAAGAGCCATTTGGTATTGAATAATAGAGTTCTTCTAAACCACAATTATCCTGTATTAAGAATAAACTATAATCTAAATTAAAATCATAGTTATATTTAGAGTTGTTTGTAACTTCTGTTATCATAGTAAAATCTTTAAAACAACCTTCTGGGCAATCTAATACTTTAAATTGTATATTCATTGTTGTTTCTTCTTTTTCTGGTTCCACTATACTGGGTGTTATATCAGGTTCACATTCTTGAGTAGATGTTTCTTTTTCACAACCACTAACTAACATCATTACAAAAAAAGCAATAAACCCAATAATCATTAATTTTATAGTTGCCTCTAACAAACTTTCTATAAAAAGTTTTGTTCTCCATAACCAATTTTTTAGGTAATTCATTTTAATTTATTTCTTTTTCTCTATATAATACGCCTTTATCAAATTGATTATGCTTATGATGTTCTACTAACTTAGCTAACCAATAAAGAAATTTTAACTTCTTATTTTCTCCTTTTCCGTGTTGGAACCCGATAGAGTATGCTTCCATCATAAATTCATTTAATCTATTTTTTCTTATAAACATTTTTAATCACATCCAACAACCAAAACACCAATAAGTGCCATTAGTATTATTAGTTTTTTATTCATTTTTATATTTCCTCATTATATAATACATTAATACCACACCTAAAATGATAAATCCTATAAAAGTGTAAGGTTCTGGTAAGTCCAGTGTTATTACAAGTATTGAAGCAACTACTAAAAATTCAGTCCATATTTTAATCCATCTTTTCATTTTCTATTCCTCCTTTACTAAAGATAATATCATTACCAATAGTGATATAATTATTACCCATAACATTACTACAACATATTGTAAAATCATCCAAAGTTCTATCATTCTTGAAACCATCCACAAACACACCTTGACTGGTTAATGTCATCATCATACCAAACACAAGGAATATTATGCATTGAACTCTCACAAATTGTTTTTAATTGAACACAGTATCTTACAGGAAAATTAAAACCATTTCCTTTATCGTCCAGATTCATTATCCAACACTCCTCTTCATTCAATACAATATCTTCTTTAAGTTCTTCACTTAACTTGTTTATTTGCTCTCGTTCATATATATTGAAAGCAGTGATTAATAATAATACTATTACTGCAACTATTTTAAATTTGTTTTCTTTTATGTTCATTTGTTATACCTCACTAATATTTCTTTTGTGCAGATAGTTTCATTTATTGTTCTATACAATTCATCCTCATAATAATTATCCAAACAACTTTCCACACATTTTCCCCAATCATCTTCTGTATTAAAATTACAAAAGTCTGGTGTAACTAATATTGGGTTTCTAATATGTTTTGGGAGATAGGGTATTCCACTTGTATTGATGTTATGTTCATCCATAAATTCACGACAAAAATAACTTATTTCACATATATCAGAACAGAAAGGAAATCTACCATCATACATCTTTTGTTGTACTTCATTGGTTTCTTCCTCAACACATTCAAATTCAAAATTATTTTCAGCTAACCAATCAATTATTTCAGAATTTACTTGTTCTCTGTCTATCTCTATTGTTTCTAGTGTTTCTGTAACATATAAAGTCTCATAAACTTCACAACCACTAATCAAAATCACCCCCAACATTAAAATAACTATTATTAGTTTATTCATTTTACATCCTCTTTTAATAATCCTTTATCTATCAATTGTTTATTGTCTATAACCCACATGTCAACTTTCTTCAATTTAACTGCCCACGCAGGAACATCTATAGTAATCTTTGTAGGTGTTATATCTCTCCTTATATGGTATATATGGGCAATCCTACTAGGTTCAAAAAATCCTCCTTTCATAGGAATCCTCTCAGTTTTTGTTATCTCCCATCCATCTTTTAAATCATATTCCATATTCATTTCTTTATAATATCCATATTCATCTTCCTCTGTTTTTGTTTCATATTTCTTTTTCATCTTTTTCACCTTTTAGACTATATATTCCCATATTTCATACACATTATTATTTCTTTTTGGATAAAGAGGGTACATTGTTCTTTCCTCCCCTCTTTCACAATAAAACTGGTCAAAATCATTTAATGTTCCATAACTTTCTGATTTAATTAAAACACAATTTGAAGCTCTATCTTCACAAAAGTTTTGGCATTTTACTTCCATCGCTGAATATGTAGTGTATTCTGGTTCAATTATAGGTTCTATAGGTTCTTGATTAATATAAACTATTGCCAAGCCTAATATCAATACTCCAAGAATCAACAGTACTTTGTTCATTTTTCCTCCTTAAACAATTTCCTTTTCCTTTCTTTTTTCACGGATTTGTGAACTTTCAATAATTTCAGCAGGTTCCTCGTTGCAGTTCTTACAGACTTTCAAATACCGTAATGAGTATGGCAATGGCTTTCTTATCTTGCCGTTGTCCCTCTTGAAATCAACTCCAATTGGAACTATTTCAAAATTATGTCTGTGCATTCTGAATCTCCCCCATAGCCTTGTATAACCCTTTTAGCCTGTGCGTAATGTCTTTTCCTTTGGTAGTCAATGTAAGCTTTACAATCCTTCCTTTGTTCTCCCTTGCAACCAATCCATACTTGATGAACTTTCCTACAAGGTTATGTATATGGGAAAAAGTAATTCCAGTCTTTTTTGTAATCTGGTGCATATAAGTGTCCTTGTCATTGTTTATGCTGAAAAATACCTTTGTGGGTATTTCTCTGGTAAATAAATCCTGTTTCATTTTTAAATCACCTTTCATATTTATTCATTTTCCCTCATTTCTCCTCTTTAGTTTTGATTGTTGTGCTTAACGACTTCTCTTAAATAATGCTTTACTTTAACACCTTTCTTTCCTTTGCTATGATTAAATTCAACATTATCTGTAATTGATTTATGTATAATTAAAAACCTTTTATCACAATTAACACATTTCTTAATTCCTTTCATCTTCATCAACCTCATTCTTTGTGCTTATGGAGTTCATCTCTCTTATTTTTTTCTATTTGACTAATATAATATTGGTATTCTGATACTGCTTCTGCTTGGTCTCCTTTTAGTTGAAGTTTGCAAATCTCGGGCATTAATATTTTTAATATTCTTTGAAACTTCTTTATTTCATAGTGGTCTTGCCTTGCTTGTTCTAATCTCTTTAAATCCTTTTTTCTCAAAAAATTAACCATATCTTTCAAATCATTAATCTTCTTTACCATTTCATGTCTTTCCATCTTCAATCATTCCTCCTTGTTTATATCTTCTAATAATGTTATTGGAATCTTACAATACATCACCTTTAAGATATATTCTTTTGATTTGTCAGTATAAATACCATCTATAATACATTTTACCATCTTCAATCATTCCTCCTTGTTTTTGTGTGCTTTTATTTAACTCTCAATAATCTTTTACAATTCCCGCAACTAATTCTCCTTTTATCATAAGTTATTTTGTTTCTCTCTTCAACTATAATCCCACATTCAGCTTGAAACTTTGTCCAGTCTCTATAAAACCTTTTCTTTATATTATCTCCAAAATAATGTATTATTCTTTTCTTCATCTCTCATTATACCTCATTGTTTGTTGTGATTCACACTTAATTTGTTAATCTTTTAGTTCTTTCAATATATATCTTAGCTAATATATAAAGACTATGGTGAAGGAATAGTCATTTTCTCTGTGTACCCACAACTCAGGCAAAAATGCTCGACTATTCTCCAGCTATAATTATCACCGTATATTCCTATGAAATCTAAACTTTGACAATGTGGGCATTGGCTCATTTTTTCTTCTTTTTATCTCCATACAAATAATGTGCAGGATTACGGATAGCATCTTTCAGAACCTTATCTTTAATCTTCGGCAACATTTCTTTCATCTCTTCTGTTACACCGTTTGTGTATACGTTTCCTCTTTGCCCTGCTATCTGAAAGAATATATGTGTTTCAGCATATTTTTTTTCTGCTTCTGATTTCTTTTTCTTACTGCATCTTTTACAAACTGGATATCCTTTCTTATTGGTTATGTTTCTGCCACAATACTTGCATATTTTAATTAAAGGATTTCCAATTTTTTTTCTGCTAGAATGTAACATGCAATATCCTTTTGTTCTACGTTTCCTATCACATCCTTTAACTTTGCATATTCTCATTTTAACTCTTTCTTCAGTTTAACTAATAATATCTGCTGTCTGTTTTGTAATGGAATTAGTTTTGTTTGTAATTCATTAATTTCTTCTACTACTTGTAGTAATTCTTTTATTGTTTGTTTCATTATAAAAACCCCTAATTAAATAAATGATATAAGATATAACCTAACATTAACCCTATTGTGATAGTGCCACCAATCAATAAAGTGTTTTTCCAACTTACTTCTTCCATTTTTCTATTCACCTCACATAAAAAATATAAATTTAATCAATGCTATAAAGATTAAAACCACTAATGCTATTATTCCAACTATGTTTATAAGACACCCTAGATTATGTCTCCAATTATTATGGCTAAAACCTATATCACATAAACATTTTGGTACATTCATTTTCCTAATTCACCTCTTCTTTTCTTTTGTAATCCCTATTACTTTTTCTTATCTTTAGAATAGATTGTTTAATCATTTTTCTTAATCTTAAAAAACCCGCACATCTACTTTTAGCTAATCCTTCTAAAATAGTATGACATTCTCTACACAAAGTAACACAATTCTCTTTAGTTACATTTGGCATATATTTAAGTGGTATTATATGGTGTATATTCAAACTTTCTTTACCATTACAAACTTCACAATTATTTTTTAGATATATCCTTGAATAAGTCCTTAGTTTAGAAGCCCAATTTCTTCTTTTAACTCCTTGTTCAGATACAAAAACTAATTTATTATCCCTAATCTGAAACTCTCCATTCATAGTTTCAAAAGGGTGTGTATTTATTCTCATTGGTTTTACTTTCATCTTTTTTTAATCATATATAAATCAAAATTCTTTAGATTCAATAACTTCATCTTCTCATAAACATTAAAATCATTTAATTTTCCTTTCCCATTATAAACTAATTTCTTAATGTAGTCATATAAAGGTATTCTTTTATTCTCTATATTTAATAGGTTTATTGTTAGTTTCTTTTTTATTTCCTCAAAAATCTTCTTGTCTTTTCTGTTCATTTTAACAATAACCATAGCAATTATACACCAGATATAATCCTGCAATACTAAAAATTACTATTATAGTTCCCATTAAAATTAAAAAACATTCAAAAGGATATTCATTTATATATTGTTTTATTCCCATTTTACATAACTCTCCCTTATTAGTTCCCAATCGCTGTATAGAGTAGTCTAGTTCTAACGATAATACTTACATTACCCTCTCTTTATTTAATTTCAATTAACTATCTTTACAAGCATTACAATAGTCCTGTTCTTCATCTGTCCAATCTCCACATTTATCACATTCCCATACATCTTCTGGTGGGCAACATTGGATTGCTTCATCTTCAGTATTGTGAATTGATTTACAATGTCCACAACCAAATTTCTTAATCATCATTTTTACATCATTTCCTTTTGTTTTTTAATGGTTGAATTGAAAACCTATCCTCGCCTTAATCCATGAGGATATATCTTATCTTTCCTTTTCTCATATTCTTTTAACCTTTCTATTTCTTGTTCTAAATCAGTAATTACTTCTTCTGCTTCCTTTGAATTTCTTATATCATAATTTAATTTGTTTATCATTCAAATCATCTCCTTGTTTTTATTTTACCTTAACCACTCTAATAGGAAAAGGATAATTCTTTGCATTTAATCTTTCTTCTGTTTCGGAACACATTATTTCAATTATTTCTCTGGTTTTTGGAAGTAATATATCTGCTCTTTCTCCGTTATTGAAAATAGCTTCTGTTAGTATTGGAATCCCTAATCTTCTGTGTTCCAACCAAATCTCAAACATCTTACATATATGCTTGTCTGAATCGTGAACATTACAGCGAAAGCAATTTAAATGACTTCCACTACGATTGCTTATTCTAACTTCTTGTAGTGCTTCATTGGAATACTTCTCTATCTTCTTATTGTATTGCTCTTTTTCTGCTCTCTTTTTTACGTGAGTTTGTTGTCTCTTCATTTTTATTATTGAGGATTGTTTATACATTTTTGTTTTATCTCATAATCTTTTGTGATAAGTATTCTCCAAGTAACAATGGAAAAAGTATAGCCATGAACCACATAAAAAAAGATGCTATTAATAATTGTTTAAAAATTTCTTTTTTCTTTAAGGATTTTTTTAATGACATTTTTGGTGGCGGAAATATTGTATCCAATGTGAATATAAATATGAAAGATAAATAAAAAATTATTATTATTAATGATAATCCTTCTATCATTTTAAAGACTACTCTTTATTTTCCATTTTAATCATAAAAAAATGTTACTTCGTGTTTTTTAGCCAAACATCTTTCAGTTTCTTCTGCTGAACATTCTCTAACTAACATAAATGCTAACTCTTTTGATTCATTAGGTAATGCTCTCCACCAACAATTTATGTTTAAATCTCCCATCTTTTCTCACCCCTTCAAAAACCTAACCCATCCAAATCTTCTTTTAATTTATTTAATGTTTGTGGGCAAAGTTGTCCATCTTTTTCTTTTTCTAATATTGCTTTGATAATAGTTCCAAAATATACTTGTATTATTTCTTCCATTTTATTCCTCCTTGTTTGGTTTTAACATCACTAATACATTATCCTCAATAACTTCTTTTAATCTACCTAACTGACATAATCTTTCGGGTTGATGATGAGCAGAACACCACCAAATATGGTAACCATTAATCAATGCCATTAAATGTGGTGTATTGCACTCAATAGAGTAATCACGTTCAGTTAAGGCATAATTTGTTTCCTTTCCTGTAAATTTAACACCGTTAGCTTTCTTCCAATCTTCTTTTTCTATTGCTTCTTTATTTTCAAATACCATTTCTCAACCCTCCTCTATTTTTTACCAATTTAACCTTTAAATAATTTTAAAGCTATTTCAGTTGCTTCTTGTTTATCTACTATTGAATATTTATTCATTATTTGGTCTTCTATTTCTTGCTTAAACTCAATAAATTCTTTTATTCTTCTTTTACTTAATTTTGAAACCATTTTAACCCTCCTCTATTTTTCTCTCTTTAAACCATAACTACTATTTAAACATTATTGTAGTGTAGTATCACTATTGATTTCTGAATTTAAAAGATTAGTATTGTTGGTCTTCTCTTTGATGTCAGTAATTATAGGTTTTCCTTTCTCATAAATTGTCTGCACTAAATCTATTGTTTTTATTGAAACTTCTTTAATGAATATTAATGTATTCTTTGGAGTAATTATTAACGAACCTAACAAAAGAATAACCAGAAATATTGTTATTATTAGTTTAAACATTTACTCATCTCCACATCTCTTTTTAATTAAATCTATTTTCCTCTTACAAGAACTGCAATATCGTGTGTTTCCTTGTGAGGAAATATACCAACAATCACCATTCTCATCTACTTTTTTTCCACAACCTTTTTCTAATTCTTTAAGTTTTTCTTCTTCTCTTGCGTTCAATAGTTTATTGTAGTTCTTTAGGTTGTTTTCACCTCTTCTTATCAATCTCTTCAAAACATATTTGCTTAGGAAGTAACTGTGAACATACATAAACACTTGAAAATGGTGGATTAATACTTGGTTTCTGTTCTTCAAAACTTTTAAAATAAGATATTCTTTTATCCATATATAGTATTTCAAAAAAATTGCCTTTAAACATCTCAAATCTATGTTTACTCTCAAATAATCCAACAACTCCTACCAACATAGCAAAAGGTTTTCCTATCAAAAATAATCTTTCTAAAACCTTTCCTTTTAGTGAATATGGTGGGTTTGATATTATAGCATCACATAAAGGTAGATTACCAAAAGGATAACTAAAGAAATCTTCATTATTATTTATATGAGTAGCAATCACTTCAAAGCCTTCCTTTCTAAATATTTTAACAAATAAGCTATCTCCTGTATCAAAAGGACACCAGATAACCTTTACCTTCTCTTTGTCTAAATATTTCAATATAGGTCTTATAGCATACTCTGGTGTATAAAACTCATCATTCTGACTTCCTGCAACTACATCCATTTTCAAGATGAATCACCTTTATTTGTATCGTGTGCTCCTTTATGTCCAAATTTCCTTTTACACCTTTTATCAGTTAAGGGATTAATATCTTCGCATTGTTTTTCCATTAAAACCACACTCCATTTATTTGTTTTTTATTTAATTAATTTTGGTCTATTCAATAAACTCATAATGAATTGTTTTGCCTCTTTTTTAGTAATGCCGTGTCCCATCAACCAATTCATATCCATTTGTAAATCTTCTTTTGTATAAACTTCTGTCATTTTCTTATACCTCCACCTACCAATTCCTTTTTTCCTTCCTATTTATTAATTTGTTTTTTCTAATCACTTTAATAGATGTGTTATATTGCGTCATCTAACTATCGGGCATAGACAAGTAATCATTCACAATAGTTTAACCTATTGGGTTATCTCCATCTTTGCCTGTGCTTCTAATCGTTGTAATCAAACCGACGTCGTATTGTAGTTAATGAATATGATATTTATTTAATTATTTCTTTATAATTGGTCTTCCATATTCATCTATTTTCATCCTTCCTAGATTCTTGTCAAGTATTACTAAACAATTTGAATCAAGTATTAATTTTATCATCCCCCTCTCACAATGAGATTCTGGTTGATGATGTGTAGTGCAATACCAATTCCAAACCCCCCCCGTTATAGCTATCACATAATCTAATTCACAGGGAATATTATAATCTCTCGGGGCTAACATTGAATTAGTTTGTCCTTTAGACTTTACTCCTTTTGCTTTCTTCCAATTAAGATTATTTATCTGTTCTAAATCACTTCTTGACATTTTTTAGTTCCTCCAATTATTTCATTTTCCCATATCTTCCCAATTAGTAAAGTAACCATAAATCTTCCCATTTCTGTATTTATATTTTTCGTGTTCTTGAACAACTTTATTACCCCTCATTTCTACACACCGAAATCTAAACCTACAACCATCATAATAACCAAAACCTATATTAAATTTAACATTAAATCTATTTCCTAATTGTTTAATGGTATTTGCTTTATTCCTAATTTTAAAATCTTCTTTAGGTCGTGCAACTTCAAAAATATATTTTACTTCTGTTTTCATTTTTTATCAACTCCTTCTTTATTTATTTTTTAATCTTTCAATATATTTACCAAAATAATAAAATGATATTAACAACAAGGTAAATATTATTAATAAAAAATACTTTGCCCATTCTGTATCACAATATAAACTCATTTTCAATCAACTCCTTTATTATTTTTTATATTTTTACGTTCCAAAATTATGTTCTTCACTCAATGGGTTTTGGTTATCAATATCATCATATTCAATATTCAATATTCTTTTTTCTGCTTCTTTTCTCATCTCAATAAATATTGGATATGCTTCCTCAACAATTTCTAAATTAGTCATTCCATTTAATTGATGTTCTGCATTTTCAACACTTATTAATGCTTGTTCCCCTTGCAAAAAGTTATATGCTTGGCTTATGCTTGAAATCATTTTATTTCTTATCCTTTTGTGTTGTCTTAATAGTAAATGTATAGTATTCTTCAAATGCTCATCTGTCATATCTTTAACTTTAATCCTGTTCCCATTCTTATCTATCCATTTCATTTTTTATCAACTCCATTAATTTTTTTATTTTCACATAAACTCTTTGAAGTAATCTTGTTTCAATTAATGATATAATAATCGACCAAGTAACAATAATTATAAATACTAATTTTATTGTTGGAATATTTAATGTAGATGATAGTAGAGATGAGATAGCAATTATAATTAAAATTATAAATAGAGTTCCCACTACTCCACTAATGATTGCTTTTTTTAAGTCTTTATCCATTTTTACCAACACCCCCTTATCTCTTTCCAAATCTGCTGTTTGGATTTCATATTCTCACCCATAGGCATACTTTGTATTAAATCTTTTAATTTATCTTCCATAGACATTAATGGCTCTATGTATTTTCTTAAATCTTCTTTTTGTTCTGATAGGGTTAATGTATTATCCACTAAATCATTACTTATTAAATCATCATTACTGCCTAACTTATTTTTTATGCATTTATTTATTTGTTTCATTTTTCTGGTTGTGAAAAAACATCTACTTGTAAAACAGGAATTTCTGTTACTCTAATTTTAATGTAACCTAATGGTTGTTGTATATTAACTAAATTAATTGCATCTCCAGAAATTGTAAAATTCCCTTTTATGATAAGTTCTTTCATTTTCATTACACCTCATTATAGTTTTATTAATCATTATTGATTTATTTAAATTTTAAACAACTTTATTTAATTTTATTCCTTCAAACTTCCAAGTATCAGAACAGTAAATAAATCCCTTACCTTTCTTTGTTGGATAGTTAACTATTGGGATTAAGATACTTATTCTATTCTTGTCTTTGTCAATAAACCCTAATCCTGTGTTTTTCTTTATATTATTTATTTCTCTTTTTATCTGCTTTTCCAATTCTTTTAACATATCTAAACATATAGGTATAGATTGTCTTTTCATTATTAACCACTTCCATTTATTTTTTTAAGTCTTCTTTTAAATACCTTTTTTTACAAACATAACACCAGATATGAAAATGTAATTCATTTTCAATAATTGTTATAGGGTGTTTTTTGCTTTTAGGACAATTATATTTTCTTACCATTTTTTATATTATTATGTAATCTTTTATGACAACTTGCACACAACGTAAAACCCTCTCTTTTTTTATAGTTAGTATGATGAAAATGTAAGTTCTTTATATGCTTTGGATTAAACGCACATTTATTACCTTTTTGTTTATGATAATGAGCATATCCTCTTGCATTAGTATCTGTTTTATAATTTTTATCATATTTATGTAGATTATAATATCTTAATACATATTGGTTTATTTTATCTCTATTTTCTTCTAAATACTGCATATCATACTTTTTTTGTTGTTTCCTATATTTTTCTGTTTGCCTATATTTTATAAGATAATTTGTGTCATATTCTTTTCTTTTTCTTTTATTTTTATAGGGCATATAAATCAACCTCATACGATTAGTAGAACGAAAGCACTAACTAACAGAACTATTAACCGTATAAGTTTGTTGTTTTAGTGCTTTCATTCTCTAAACCTTTTAGAGTCCGACTTATATTTAAATGTTTTGATTTTAAAGCCACTTCTGTATTAAACAATAACCACCATCAGAATGTAATTTTCCTATACCCTTTTTTCTATCCCACTTATAAGGTGGTCTATCGTTTGTATGGTCATTAGCAGGACAACCTTCACCCCTGCATTTAAAATCATCTTTAAACACTACACTGCTTAAATTATAAACGACATCAAAACCCATATCCATACCACAACCCGAAACCCTTAAACTATCGGCATTTTTGTCGTCATAATTTTTAGCCCTTTTGTAAAGCCCTAACTTTTCAATATACCAATTTATATTTTTTGGCTCATTATTAATAATTACATAGCAGTTAATATGCCTTAACATTCCACTACTTGAAACGTGGCTCACATTCGTATAAACTATATATTTAGCTTTCTTTAATAATGCTTTAAGTTCTTGTTTAATGTTTTCCATTTTCCTTTAAGAGTTTGTTTTTAAACTGCTCTTATTCAGTTTATTTTTGTTTTTATATTTTTATTTCTGAAACTATCCCATACAACTTATTATTAGTAAACTCCAAACCAATAAATAAAGGATATTGTTTTAGTAAATTGCTTAAATCCATTAGACTGATTTCTGGAATTGCTTTAAGTATCTGATAGCCGTCTTTAATTGGTTTTATTATCATTTTAAATTATGTTCTCTTTTGTATATCTCTTTTTGTTTTTCAGTTAAATGATTTAAACATCTATACTTTGAAACTACCCAAAAATTTAAATTATTGCAGTTCTTAATTATACATTTTATTTGTGTCATTTTCTTTTAAACCTCTTTAATGATAACTTCTCCATTTATCATGGTTGCTTTTATTATTTCTTTTTTCATTTTAAACCTTCTTTATTTATCTTCTATTATATCATTAACTTTATTCCAAATCTCTTTTATATCTTTACTTCCTTCTATGCTTCCTTTCTTTTCATCAAAATCAAATGAACTATTTAATCCTTCTTTTGTAGTAATAAAATAAATCAAATTTTTTATAGTTATATCATTATGGGAATGAGATTTACAAAACCTTTCAGCAATTTCTTCATTACTTAATTCCCATTCTTGATTAAGTTTATTTTCTTTCCATAGTTTCAATTTAAACACCTCTCTTTTAAATACATCATTCTTTTATATTGTTTATCTGTTAATGGATTTATTAAACTTTTAATTTCTCAAATGTTGCTTTAAGTGTGAGTTCTCCACTTTTTGAAATTTCTAAACATTTATAACTTATATCTGAAGCAACATATTTATATTTTAGTAGTTTGTCTAATGCTTCGTTTATTTGTTCTATATTCACAAAATCCCATAAACTTATATTAAATGTTTTTGTTTCCATTCTACAACACCTCATATACTTTTTAAAATAATTAAGCTAATAGCTTTCTACCATACGGCATAATTCACTATTAGCTTTTTAATAAACCCCTTCTTTCCATATCTTGCTTTATTCCCATACACCAAGCAAAACCATTATCCCAAATAAGATAATCTTTAGTTCTTAATTTATCTAATGCTTTTAAGTATATGCTCTTTTTTCCATACTTTTGAATTTTCATTTTACACCACAATCTTTTAAGAATTGCTGTCGGTTGAATTTGGTTTTCTTCAATTTAACTGCTTGTTTAAATGTCCAATTATCTGCGTAACTTTTAATTTCTTCTCTCTCAAAATAGTCGGCATAATCATTAACCATACATAAGTAATATTCCATATCTAACTTAAACTTATATTTCTTTATTATCCCAGCAATTCCCTTATACATTTGTTGTGTTGTCATTTTAAAACCATCTCCTAACTATTTGAGAATTTGATAAATATTTACCAAATTCTGATATAACCATACTTCCAGCTTCCTCTTTTGTAACATCAAAAGATTTAGAAAGTATATTAATTATGTTTTCCCAATATAAACACTTTTCCTTATAGTCTTTTCTTGTTATCATTTAAACCACCTCATCAAATAACTCAAACCCCGTAAACTTTTTGCTACCATCTGTAAACTCAATACATACACTTTTATCCCTATTGTTTACAAAAACTTTACTTGCTATTTTCTTTTCCATTTTAAACACACTCCTTATATTGTTTCCACAATAAACACAGATTATATTTTATTTTACCTATTGCCTCTTTCGTTACATCTTTATTATAATCACTTACTACTATATGGGTAATCTGTGTATCTATTATCTTAAACAAATTTTCATTCATTCTAAACCCTCCTTAATGTTTTTTTCAATACTATTTATTTGAATTGTTTAAATTTCTTTAAACCCATTTCTGTTAATTGGTTTAATGTTGTTTTAGATATTCTGTTTTCTGTATATGCTCTTAAACCAACTGTTGTTAATTTACCATTAATAGCAACATCTAATATGATAACTTCTTTTGCTGTTTCTGTTTTTGATAGTTTCATTTTGTTTTATACCTTATTTTAGTTTTCGTTGATATGTTCTTTATAAATTGTTTTGGCTTGTTTTATTTCTGTTTCTGTTGCTAATCTTTCAACTTGATAACCCTCAACCCTGCACTCCTCACCATCAAAAACAAACTTTCCAAAAATAGCATTTCCACTTGTTGCACTACTACAACCGAAACCCCCATCACAATAAAATACTCTTTCTATATCATTACCTTTAAATCCGTGTTTCCCACTTCGAAGGATTATATATTTTTTATCTAATTCTATATTTAAATTATTTCCCATTATAACCACTTCCGACAACAAACCCATTTAAGAGTTTTTAATTATCATTTAGTTTTAAAATAAATTAATCGTTGCATAGGTTCATAAGCATACGTTTTCAGTATGCCCCAAATTGCTACTTATTTAAACCTACCTTTGTAAGCCACAATCTTGTTACATAAAGCATTAAAGGGGATAGTAGCCCTTTTAATCCTATGATTTAAGGATAGTTATTTATTCAATAACCTGTTTATTAAGTCGTCGTATGTTTCTGTTTTCTTGCATATCTTGTCTAATCTTTCTTTTGTCCTTTTGTTTAATTGTATTGTTGTTATCTGTTTTTTTGTTTTAACCATAGTGAGTATAGAAGCCATAGATACTATATAAATATTTCGGTGTTTTATCGCTATATCCACATCTAACATATATATTTAAGAATAGTTATATTTAAGGATTTAGGTTTTTCATCACAACAATAAGCAAAACCAGACTACTTTTATAATCCATATTTAGTATTATGCATATTGTAGTAGGGGTTATATGCCCTTTATAAACAAATGCCCTATAATAGCCCTTATATTAT
>SDBV01003603.1_pt1 | contig 22687 bp, 29 predicted proteins | sample 2277081 | NCBI WGS metagenome assembly SDBV01 (sample SAMN10402039, study PRJNA504765) | marine sediment metagenome | isolation source: marine sediment core GS10_PC15, 223 cmbsf | place: Arctic Ocean: Southern Knipovich Ridge | collected 2010 | reverse complement strand
GAAATCAGACCGAAACTCCAGACTGGGGCTGAAGTCTTATGCGGCGGTAAGGGGTTCTTTTCGTTTATTATCAAGCTGGTAACGTGGAGTTGGGTATCCCACGTTGGCAAGATATTCGTCGATGTTTCCGGCTGTGTATGGATATGGCACAGTACCTCTCTGGGTAAGGGCAAGTCCGGCCCGCAGCGTGAACAGTTCAGGACGTTCCTCAAGCGATACAGGGGCAGGGTGGAGGTTCGGTTGTTGAGTCAAGTTGGGGAGGAGCCTCGATACCGGTCGCCGTCATTCCGACGAACTTATCTCGACACTATCAAAGAGTTCAAAGACAAAGAGTACGAAAATAATATGCTGGAGTTGGCTGGCTCTGCAATGCCCTGGAAAAATAAACCAAACCTTGCCTCGATATTCTGCTCTGAAATGACTGCCGAGATTGACCAGCGAACAGATGTATTAGACTATATTAAAGCTTATCCCGCTAATGAATATATGCCCAAAGATTCTTTACCAGGTGGGAAGAAAGATGAAACCCTTAGTTCAAATTGGAAATACAGCCTTTCATACAGACTGAAATAGGAGAATAGATAATGACTTTAGAGAGCATAATTGAGAAGCTGAGAGAAGAAATCAATCAGCTTAAATTTGAGAAAAACAAGGCATATCAGCAGGGCAAAGATGATATGTCTGAAAATTGCAACAAAGCGGTGGATGAAGTAACACAGGCATATAACGAAAAACTTAAAATCATCACCAAGCAGGCCGAGGAGATAAAGGGGTTGAAAGCAGGGCATCAAGCGATGTACCAATATCTTGTGAAAATAAGATGTAACCCAGGAGTGATAATAGCCAAAGCCCTCGGCCAGAAAGAACCAACGGAGTGTTGTGATAATTGTGCCAGCCAAAATGAGTATTGTGGTATGGGCGAGATATGCAATGAGTACGTCAAAGAACCAACAAACCAGAAAAGGAGAATAGATAAAATGAGTGAAGAAAAAGATTATACATCCGCAGTGGGTAATCGCTGTGATGCTCATGAGTTGGACAATAAATGCTGGGAATGTAAAGTTGTTACAACGGCACAAGCGTATATTAACCAACTCCAAGCCACCATCAAGACACAGGCCGAGGAGATTAAAGCAGCAAGAAATCTTTGGATGGGAGCACAAAAGCGGTGTAAGTTTCATGCTTTACGTGGTGATAAATTGGACAAGCGGATTGAGGGGTTGAAAAAGGTGAAAAGTATATTATATCAAGCTGGGAAACTTTACACCGACCAGTTGCAAAAGATACTTGATTCCCTACCTGGCAATGAAAAAACAGTGAATTGGGAACTATCAGTTGACCCGTTAATCAAGCAAGCCCTCGGCCAGAATTGTATAAAAGGACATACCCATAAGTTTACTGATTCAGACTATCCAAACAAGGTGGTCTGTTCTTACTGTGGCACTTTCAAAGCCAAGCAAGCCCTCGGCCAGAAAGAACCAACAGAGACACCCGAACTGACCAAATGCCCCAGATGCAATAGACTTGGCTGTATATGTGAACCCGCAAGTTCGGAAGATATGACCAAGCAAGTGAATAAAAGCTTTAAGGATTATAATAATGAAACATAAGCGATTCAATAAAGGCGATGTAATCCGGGCGTATCAAAGACATGGAGTCTTATGTAGAAACGCAGGATTGTATATTGACAAAGACGGCGTGGCGGATGGAAAAAGAGAAAAGCCCCTGCCCGCGAGGACAGAGGCTAAGGGGTTTAGTTAGTATCCAAGCCAAATCTTAACATCTTTGAGCTTGTAGGTATCGTGTACGCCGAGGGAATCGGCAAGGGAAGGGCCGAGGTCATTGTCATAGATACCACAAACGCCGTGCTGCAATAACAATTCCTCTACAAAACTCCTGCTTACAGTGCTATTTGGTTTTAACATTTTAATCTCACTGTCCCGCCAGTAAACTCTTATTCTATATTTCATAGTTCTACTCCGATTTACTTATCATTCACATCACTACCTATAGTATCGTTAATAAAAGGCAGGGGGGTTAATAGAAAATAAAAAAAAGTGAAGAAAATCAACAAATCTCAAACTTTCCTCTTGACAAGTTCCGATAAAGTATTATAGTAAGCGTATGAGTGTTAAGGATAACCCGAAAAGCCCCGATAATCGTCTAAAAACAACGCAATCCCGCCCGTTAACCCTAAAACAAAAGAAATTCTGTGAGTTATTTGCAACAAGTGAGGATTTCTTTGGTAATGGGGTACAGTCATACATAGAAGCGTTTAATATCCCTTCCGACAAGTACAAATCAGCATTAGTAGGGGCTCATCGATTACTAATAAAAGCTAATATTCTGGCTTATATCAACGATATTATGACAGAAATAGGATTTAATGAGTTGCATGCCGATAAACAACTTGGGTTCTTAATGACCCAAAATGCAGAAATGGGGGTTAAGCTGGGGGCGATAAGAGAGTTCAATGCTCTCAAGCAACGGATTGTAAAGAAACTGCATGTAGAAGGCGAAATTTCTACTCATTTGGTATTGGGGAGGAAAAAACGTGCCACAGGTAGTTGAACAGCGGATAGATTTAGAGCCGTTCCAAGCGGATTTCTTTGACGCTGTAAACCGATTCCCTGCAATGATAGCGGCTTGGGGGACTGGTAAGACTATGCTGGCACTACAGAAAGGGATTCTGTTATCAGAGTTCTATGAGAACAACTTGGGCTGCATTATCCGCTCGAAGTTCACCGACTTACGCGATTCGACAATGAAGGACTTTAACCGCTACACTGGTATTCACGTACCACAGGGGACGAAAGAGGCTAAGGTCGGCAACTCTACGATACTATTCAGGCACGCCAAAGAGCTATCAGGCTTACAGAATGTCAATTTGGGTTGGTTTTATATGGAACAAGCCGAGGAATTTCCCACAGACACCCAATTTACGCTTCTAAGGGGCAGGCTTCGCCGTGAGCTTAAAGTCAACCCCAACTACCAGATAGACCCAGATAGTGAGTTTTATGAGCTTCTGTGCGCCCTGAGGGACGCTAAGGATGGCCTGAGACAGGGGATGGTGATAGCTAACAGCAACGGACATAACTGGTGCTGGAAGAAATGGATAAAATCACCACAAGCGGGCTATTCTTGTGTAGAGGCCACGACTTTCGATAACATAGACAACTTGCCGGCGGATTTCATAGATGATTTGCGGACGATGAAGGAAGATAGCCCGAACAAATTCGCTCAATATGTAATGAACGACCATTCCGAGATTGACTTAGAGGCTTCGTACTTCGCCGCGTCTCTATCTGCTTTGCGTAAAAGGGGCAAAATCTGTGTCGTACCGCACGACCCGTCTGTTTTGACGAATATAGTTGCGGATGTGGGCTTTGACTGTACGGCAATCTGGCTCTTTCAGTTGGTAGGGCAGGAGATAAGGGTAATTGACTACTATGAGAACACTGGCAAGCCCATAAATCACTACATCTCGATATTAGAAGCTAAGAAGTTAAAGTATGGCTACCAGTACAGTCAGTGGTTCATGCCGCACGATGCAAACCAGCGGGAGATGCAGACAGGTATTACCTTAGCTCAAGCTGTGAAGAACCTGGGCTTTGATGTAAAGCTGTTAGAGCGTGAGCTAAACGTGGACTTTGGTATAAATCGGGTATTACAGAAGCTCCCGATGTGCTGGTTTGATGAGGATAAGTGCGAGATTGGATTAGAGGGCTTGGAACACTACCGCCGGACGTATAATGAGGACTTGAAAGTCTATATGGAGAAACCACTTCACGACTGGGCTTCACACCCCGCCGATTCGTTTAGATACCTGACCAAAGCCCTGACCAGTGTGGCAAGTAATAGGAACAGCGAGTCTGACGGTAAGGACTGGCAGGCATTGAAGAGGAAGTATGGCTAAATTAAAACAAGGTGACAAAGTTAGGTTTACGATGACTGATACACTATTCGACGATATTTTAATCGGTTACGGTGTTTTAAGGCACTGTTTATATGGCAAGCTGTGGATAGTAACACCGAATGCGCACCCAAGATTGTCAGGCATGGATATTATTAGACACGAAAACTCTATAAGATTAACAAGGCAGCCTAATGGCAACTGACAGAGACAAGAAAAAAGACTTCACGGAGGCATATAATCAGGCTTGGCCGAGCTTTGGTACATGGCAGGCCGAGGCGAGGAGGGATATACAGGCATATTTAGGCGATATATGGACTGCTGAGGAGAAAACACGGCTCAGGCTTAGAAAGAGCGATGTTCTCAATATCCAACTAATCCGCAGGATAGTTAAGTGGGTTGCAGGATACCAGGTAGACCACCGCAAGGGTATTAAATACGAGCCAATCGAGGGCTCAGATGATGTAACAGCCAGCGACTTCACCGAGATAGTAACTTGGGTAATGCAGCGGTCACACGGCTATGAAGTAATCTCAAAGGCGTTTGAGCACGCTTTAAAGACAGGTTTAACGCTTGTCAACTCGTTTAACGACGCTAATCAGGATACTAAGCTCGACCACTTCTTTTACAACCAGTTCTTACTCGACCCCAGTTTCACGAGGTTAGACCTGCATGACTGTCGTTATGGTATTATCCGTAAATTCATCACTAAAGACCAGGCCAAGATATTACTGCCGCAAGACAAGCATCCAATGATTGATGAAATAGACGACGAGCGGCCTAAATCCGACGAGAAGTTCCCGAATTATATAACACCTTTGGTACACGGCCGCAAGATGATAGCTTACGACGAGTTTCAGGAGCGGACGACTAAAGAGCAGATTATCATAATCAATCGATTTGACGGCGTAGAGCAGGAGTGGCAGGGTACAAAGAGGCAATTAGATGAGCAGTTACCGTTTTTACTCCAACAACAGGGGATACCGCCTGAGTTAATCAGTACTATCACCCGGCGTAAAGAGACAGTCGAGGTATCTGCTTTTCTAAACAGCGAGCATTTCAATACCGAGTTGGACCCGTTTGGGTTAGAAGATTTCAGCTTCACGCCTATCTGGTGCTATTATGACCCTGAATACGACCGCTTCGACTGGAAGTTACAGGGCTTTGTGAGGGGCTTAAAGGAAATCCAGAGGGCGGAGAGTAAAAGGATAATCGCGGAAATAGCCTATCACGAGAACAGTATTGCCTCTGGTCTGGACTTTGAAAAGGATACTTTGGTTGATTTGGAAGATGCTTTTGCTACTGGCCATCAGCCGAGACAGTTTGTGGATGGCGCTATTTCCGGAAATAAGACGAGGGACAGAGTACCGCCACCGCCGAGGGCGGGCAATTTAGAGCTTCACAAGGTCTTAGAGGACGCAATGTCTAAGACTGTCGGCATCACCCCTGAGATGCTCGGAGAGCTGCCCAGTGGCAAAGCTGACCAAATCAGTGGGTTGTTAGCCCAGATACGCATTGGGGCAGGCCTGGTGGGAACGAGGGGGCTATTTGACGACCTGAGTACATCACAGAACATAATCGGTGGTAAAGTCCAGAAATTAACACAGCAATACCCAATAGAAAAGGTCAAGAGGATATTAGGCAGAGAGCCGTCACCGGCGTTTCAATCTAAGGACTTCGGCAAGTTTGATTCAGTAGTCGCCGAGACTGCTATGACGGACACCCAGAGGAATACCCGCTATCAGGAATTACTGTCAATGAAAGAAAAGGGCGCTTCAATGAACGACCCCGCCCCGATTACCTGGGCGGATTTGATAGAAGTCGCACCGATGGAGATGAATACCGAACTATTGCAGAAGATGCAGCAGCGGGAAGAGCGAGCCATCCAACAGCGTCAACAGCAAGCCCAGCAGCAAGCCCAAATCCAACAGATTACCATAGAGTTATTGAGTTCGCAGGCAGAGCAGTCAAGGGCTAAGGCCGCAGAGACGCCATCGGTTATAGTTAAGAACCTGACTACTGCCGAGTTAAACGAGGCCAAATCAGCCGGAGCGGAGATTAAAGTTGAAGGCGATATTGCTAATTTCCTCTTGCAGCAGGCGGTGGAAGTTGGTAAAATGGGATTAGAGCAGCAGAAATTGAATCAACCGCAAAAGGTGAGTAAATGAGAAAATTTAGCCAAATTACAGCTTGTTTAATCTTGTTATTAGGAATATATCTGTCATGGAAACCTAATCATCCAACGCTTATATTCGTATTTATGGTGTTAGCAATTATAAACTGTGCGATTGTTTTCTATATATACCAACCCTTATCAAAGGTGAGTAAATGACTAAATGGCGTAAATGGGCAAAACTTGATAAGCCTCCGGAAGCGGTGGATCCTTTGCCTGGATTTGCCTGGCTTCCTGTCGTGATTGATGTTTACGGCACAAAACTAAAAGTTTTGCAACATACAAGAATAGACCAACCCTTACCGAAGGTGAATAAATGACAATAGTATGGTTTATAGTAGGTGTATTTGTTGGATTGATTGTCGCCAACTGTATAGGTGCTTACGTTACTCATCGCGACAAAGATATTCCTATTGACAGATTAAGGAAAGCTTTGGATATAGCCGATTTTGACAGACAGGAAGCATGGCGACAGTTAACGAGGATAAATAAAATAAGCGACCAGAGTTAAACCCTTACAGAAAGGAAGTGTAAAATGTACTTAAATTTAAGTGAACAGGAAGTATCTGAACTTGCGAGAAAAGATAATATAGCTGGGTCAACAATGCTTCATGGCAAGAAAATACATGGCAGATTATATGTTGATATACAAGACTTATTGCTATGGTTAGCAGTCGGTGTTCCAAAGACGATAGATACAGCGTTTATATCAAGCGAGTTAGCGAGATATGAGGAAAAGCATAGATGAAAGTTGACAACCTAACAGTAGGCGACATAAAGCAATGGGCGACGAAAATCTTGCACGATGAGCTTGAGTCCATAATCAACGCCAAGTCCAGCTACTCCCTGCCTTACTACATTCTAATCATTATGAAAGAGGGCTATCAAGGCCCGGCTGCTTATGGCAATAACAATGAGTTACTTCACGGCGACGATAAGGGATTGAAACCTCATACCGGCGAGACTAAAGAAGTTGACCTGTCTAAAAAGCGGGTAATGACACACAGATTTATCTTGCTAAATGAGAACAAAGTCCCTAAAATACCAATGATAGGCTCTGCTCTGGTCTATGTGAACAATAAGACAGGGCAGGTAAGGTTCATGTACATCTTACCACCTGATAAGCCGATGATACCGGGCTTTGACGTGGAGTTAGAGTCCGAGACGGTGTTGAAGTGTGAAAAGCACGTACCTGTAGTTTACGGAAGGAACTAAAATGCCATTAGAAATGACTAACGAAAACAAGAAATTTCAAGGTTTCGATTTGTTCGATGTAAAGCAAGCAGCCCGAACACTTACAGAGGCCGAATTGATTAAATCCAATAAGAAACTCTGGGCTGCCGCAAGCAAGTACATCAGCCTGAACATAATCGCTGAGCGACAGGCGAAACTCGATGCGGCCAAGAAAGCAGGCAAGAAGACATGAGCAAGAAACCTAAACCTAAACCGAGGCCGTACTGATGGCGACTAATTGCAATGTAGGACAATGTGATAATGCTCAATCTCTTAATCCAGATGAGCGTTATGGCAAGTTTAGATGCGCTAAAGCGGATAGGGATATTGTCAATAAAGACGGGTTTCCTTTTCCTGAGTGGTGCCCACTAACGGAAGATGAGCGAAGATGACTGAACAACAACAAAAAGACCAGGCATTAGAGAGAGCAGGCAGGATACTGATTGTCGCTTTTGGCGGTCTTTACGGCAAGATAACATTCAACTTGCAGGGCAGGCGTAGAACGGTGCATACTAATATCGTCCACGAGGTGGGCGTAGAGATAAGTCAGAACCAACAATTTATAGACGCCGACAAACGGCAGGAAAGGAAAGAATTATGAAGAAATTGGAAGTATTAATTGTAATGGTGGTTTTAACCGGAGTCGCTTTTATTCTCTCCGGCTGTCAGGAATCCCAACAACCTAAAGTCTGGGGCAACGGCGAATTACCCGCTGATTACGTCGAGATGTTCGGCACAAGCAACACCGCCCGGCTCAACTATGCCCAGAACGATATGATAAACAAGCACGAGGCGTTACTTCGTGGTCTTGACAACGAAAAGGATAAAACCCATCAAAACGGCGTGATTGATATTCTACTGAACTTGCAGAAAAGAGTAGAGGTGTTGGAAGTGGCAGCGGTCGTTGGCCCGAATGAGGTGAACGAATGAACGGCAACAAAATAATCGGCTATCGTAAAATGTCAATCGCAGTAGCGACGATTTCTGCTTTAATATGGAAACCGCCTGCCGATTTCGGCATAGCCGTTATCGTTGGTATAATTGCTATTGTAGGAATTACGGCTCAGGCGTGGCTGGATAGGAAAGGTAACTCTAACAAATAGAAAGGAAGAATTATGAGTGATTGTACGAAAGAAAAGCATCTTTACGAACGATATTACATTGGTGTCAAGATGATAAGTGCCTGGCCTGAAAAGAAGGATGGCAAGGAAGGTTACTCGGTACAATACTTGGACGGGTATACAAGTTGGTCACCAAAAGAGATATTTGAAAAAGCATATTTTCCAATGGACGATGACAATACAAAAGTCACCGAAGGAATGGTAAATGCTTTTGTTGGTGATATGAATGTTTCTAAGTTCGATGAAAAGACAACATTAGTTGCCGCAGAAACAGTGACAGGGTTTAGGCAAGTGGAAGTTTCGTCATGCGTAGACCCAAAAAATTATGACCAAGAACTCGGAGCAGAAATAGCCGGTAAAAGAATCAAAGATACAATATGGAGATGTCTCGGATTTGTTCTTCAATGGGCAAATTATGGGCTATACCGCTAATAAAAACTAAATAAGTAACCAGAGCCACACGTACTATACGAAGCTCGTGAACAAGCAACGCAATAAAGTTGCTAAGTCACGGGCTTTTTTTCATTTAGAAAGGATACAAAAATGGCAGTAGAAAACGACCTAAACAACAGTCAGGTGGTCACTGACTCAGGTGTAGTGGAAGCAGCCACCACAGAAGAGGCCGGCGTAAGTCAGGAAGTAGCCGCTGATGTAAGTGTAACCCCCGATGCTGGCGTTCAGCAGGAGGCAAGTCAGGTCACAACTGACGACAAAACGGCTTTAGCAGATGGAACAGACCCGTCTAAGCCAGTTCCTTATGACCGATTCAAACAAGTGAATGACGAGAAGAACAGCGCAACCGCAAGGGTGACTGAACTTGAGCAGCACGTACAGAATCTGCGACTTACTCAAGCTAATCCCCCGCAGCAGACAGAGCAGCCCCAACAGCAAAGCTTGACAGCACAGGTTATGAAGGACAAAGGTATCGACCCGGAAGAAATTTTGACTGGGGCGCAACAAGCGGAGATAACCGATGAGGTTGTCCGTCGTGTAAGTGTTGCTAACCAGGCACAATTTCAGACCCAGAGTTTCATCAGCTCAAAACCAGACTTTGCAAAGGTAGTAGGTGCGGAAGACGCAGCTACAGGGCAGTTCAAGTTTGCACCGCCATTGCAGAGAGTAATTGATTCTAACCCAGGTATTGCTACGGCTCTACGTAACGCAGGCTCAGGAGCTAATATGCTGGCCTATGAGTTGGGTTCTAAAGACCCGACTTACATGGCCGAACTTGTCGAGGCAGCCAAACTACCAGCGCAGAAGAACAGCGAGGCGGCACAGCAGGTGATTGATGCGGCTAATAAGCAGGTATCTATCTCTGCGGTTGCCGGTGTCGGTAATCTCGACAAAAAAGCAGCTATCTTGGCTATGAACGACGAGGAGTTTAAGCAACACGTAGAACAAGTTATGGCCCAGAGAACGTAGCGATACACAACAAAGAGTAATTATGAAAAGGCAATATAATACAAAGTGTCACGATTTTAAGAAGGTAAAGAAATATTGTTTAACTTGTGGCAATCTGTTGAAATTGTATGCAGCAAGAGACATAGAACGCGCAAAATATTGTTCAGTTTTATGTAAAGATAAAGGCCACAAAATCGCAATGAAGGGTCACAAAGTTAGTGGAGAAACACGCAAAAAGATGAGCGTTTCCGCTAAAAAACAGGGATTTGGAAAAGCGAGTGGCGTTGGCCATCCTAATTGGAAGGGTGGCACTGGCACTGAAAACAACAAGATTCGTACAAGCATAGAATATGTGAATTGGCGTAAAGCTGTCTATCAAAGAGACGGCTGGACTTGTCAGCAGTGCGGTCAAGTTGGTGGTGGATTAAATGCCCATCATATTTTGAGCTTTTCCAAGTACCCCTTGCTACGATTCAAAATAAACAACGGAATTACCTTGTGTGAATTATGTCACAATCAATTGCATGGTCGTAATTACAAAAGAAAGGAAAATAAATGTGGATAATCTAACTACCACAACTCAGGTTGACCCGGCTGTTGGTATATTTTACGAAAGGACGCTGTTACAGCCGAACTTTCCTAAATATATCTTCAATCGGTTCGCCCAGAAGTTCTCTATCGCTTCGAAAAGCGGTAAGACTATAAAATGGCGTAGATACTCACGTTATTCAGCGGCTACTACACCATTGACCGAGGGGATTACCCCTAACGGTCATCAGCAGGCAAAGGTTGACCTTTTGGCAGTAGCGAGTCAGTATGGAGACTTCGCTATTATCACCGATGTTGTCAATTTGACGGTCGAGGACCCGAACATCACAATAGAGGTAGATCGCCAGGGCGACCAGTTGCAGAACACGATGGACCAGATTACCAGAGATATTCTGGCAAACTCTGCTTCTTCGATTACTTGTTCAAACGGCTCACCTACAGCTACGTTATTGAACAAGACTGATATTCAGAGTGCGAGGCAGACGCTTCGTGCCGCTGATTCTGACTTTATCACCCAGTTAATCAAAGGTGGTACAGGTCAGGGCACATCCCCGATACGCCCGTCTTATTTTGCTATGGCCCACACCGACCTTGAGGACGACCTTGAGGGGGTAGCAGGGTTTAAGCAAATGGCTAACTATGCAGCACAGCAGGGCGTTGATGTAGCCGAATGGGGTTCGACCGACGGAGTTCGTTGGCTGACCTCAACTCAGGGTTTCTTATCGGGTAGTGATTACAGCAACCCAATAGTAGGAAAGAACGCCTATGGCGTAGTCGATATAAACGGTGGCAATGCAAAGAGTATCGTCAAAGGACTCGGCTCGGCCGGTTCCGCTGACCCGCTCGACCAGCGTACAACTGTAGGCTGGAAGATGTGGCAGGTTGCCAGAATCCTGAATGATGCAAATATAATCGTTTTGATTTGCACTAACGGCTAACAGAAAGGAAACATTATGAGTCAGTTATATCAAGCAGAAGTTATACAGGACGGAAACGCTGTAATTCTTGATTTTGGCTTTATTCCTGAACATCTTAGGCTGTTTATGGACGATGGCACAAATCCTGACATAGTTGAGTGGTTCAGAAATATGGAAAATCTCGCAACAGCAGAATATGGATTCTTGCTGACCGGCAGTTCCGGCATTGTAACCAAATTATCAACAGCAGCAACAGGCGTTATTGCCTTTGATTCAACATTAGTAAGGCAGATGATTCCTGCTCCAAACGGAGACGGATTGCAAGGGGCTTCGTTGCCGAGTGCTTTTGTAGCAGGTACAGCGCAGCCGTCCGCAAGGACAACTACTACTCTTGGCACGCTAACTAAGCCTTCGTCAGGCAATGAGAATGGTTTGGTTTTTGAATGTACCGCTGATAACAGTACATACGGCACAGAACCAACCTGGCCTTCAGTAGCAGGGCAATCAGTAACCGACGACAATAGTAACACTTGGCTTGCACGTGAATCTGTTATTCAAGACATCGGAGCCAAAGGTGTTCAATTAGGGGCAAGTTTAAGCCAGAATACGGACGGAAATCGTCTGTGGGCACTTGCTACCAAACCCGATGCTTCGCGTGATAAAGGCGATGCAGGGAATGTAGTTGCAGGAAATCCAGTTTAACAAAAGGGGGAGCGTAAAAACTCCCCCATATTTTTGAAAGGAAACATTATGGAAACCGCTACAAAAGCGATTGAAAACGTACCGTTTAGAGACAGAATAGCTAAATTAGACGAATCTGCTCTTAGGACACTTGCAGACGAGGAATTCGGGCTGACTATAGATGGCCAACTGAAAAAAGAGGCCATAGTCAAACAACTTGTCAAGATTTACGAAGAGACAACAAATGCTGCCAGAACATTGAACGAGCAATCTGCGATGTTATTCCTTGAGGCAGACGAAAACGAAAGGCTTATTGCTGTCAAGTTTATGCCTTTGGATTTTCCAAATGCCCCTGTGGATTTTTCTAATGACGGAGGATTAGGGCTAAGAGGCAAAAAATTGGGTAAGGGTCAGAAAAAACCTCCTAATTGGGATAAAGGTTTACGGAAGATGCCGGTGTTTAAGTTTATTCCCGGCGAGACTTATAAATTGCCAATTAGGCTTATTAAGATTCTCGAAGACCTTACTTTTCGTGGCAGCAAACCACAACACGACCCTGTTACTGGAATGATTAGCGGTAATATGCCGGTCATTAAGCCGAGATTTATGCTGACACCTGTTCTGTCTGACGAGCAAATGCGTGAAATGGGTACAACACAATAGAAAGGGTTTATTATGAGTAGACGAATAATAACTTTTGGCGAAGTTGACTCGCCAGACGAGGTACAGAAACTTGCTCAGGAACTTTTCGACAGGCAGGAAATGACTGAGAGCAAGGTTGAACAGTTAGCGACCGCCAATGAGGCTTACAACGCTAAAGTTGAAAAATACAATAAAGATATTAAGCCAAAGAAAACTACTAAGAAGAAAGGTTTTGTCATGTCGAAAATACTGATATTTATAGTTTTGCTGGTAGTTTTGTTTTGCAGTGTGTCTAACGCTTATGTGGCTACGGATGTTAGTTACGATATTGTATCTAACCCAGAGTCGCTTGAGCAGTATCTAAGAGACGTAATTGGCACAGGTACATTTACATTTACGCCTCAATCAGCTCCGGCAGGGAATGATATTATCGAGGGCAAGGTGTATTACGACTCTTCGTCTAACGCCTTGTTCCTAAGCACGGACGGAGCTACATGGACGCAAATTGATACCGCTGGTGGTGTGTCTCTTGACGGGGCGTACAACCTGGGCAATACAATAGATGTCGATGGCTCTGCCGTTACGATGACTGTGAGCGATACTGACAATAACGCAGCGTTAGTAATAGCCCAAAATGATGCCACTAACGACCCTGACGGGATAACAGTAACTATGGGTGCTTTATCAACCGGCACAGCAATAGAAATTGATAGTCAATCGTCTGGAACCGATATTGCCGGTGATAACTGGAGTGTAAGTCAGGCTGGTGTTGGTACTATTGTAAGCTTTGTTATGGCAAACGGTGGTATAATCAACAATACGACTGACAACGAGATTGAATTTATCGAAAATAGTGAGGAATTTAGCTTTGCTTTCAACGGCAATACACTGACTTATGCAACCGACACCGGTATAGATACGATTGAGTTCGGTGTTTTGGACGACCTCACTGGTATAGAAACTATAGCGTTTGATGGTGCTACTGCGAGTACGATAACTCAGACCGGAACCGGTGCAGGTGACGACCTAACGATTTCACAAGCCGGAGCGGTGGATGCGAGTCTTATTCTAACTTCCGCAGGTACATCAACAACCGATGCTACGCAATTACTCGCAACAACCGGAAGTATTAAGATAAATTCAGCAGACAATCTTGATGTAGATGCCGCTGACGATATTACGGTCGATACCGCTGGTGGCGCTTATACTCTTACTACTATTGGTGGTGACGTTACTCTTGACGCTTCCGATGCGTCTGTGATTATCAGGGGTACGGAAGAAGCCGCTGATGCGATTGTTATTGACGCCGACGGCACAGCAGGTGGCATCACAGTCGATTACGGTACTGGCAACATGGTCATTACTGGTACCGGAGCAAGTGCCGACTTTACGCTTGACGCTGATTTGATTAGTATTGACGGAACAGGTGTATCAAATATTACCTTTACAAATGGTGCTAATGAAGATGTTACTATATCAACAGCAGGTGCGGCAGACCATAGTTTGATTTTACAGGCTACAGGTACAGCGGCGGACGCTTTTCAGCTAATCACAACGGCTGGCGGTATTGATATGACAAACGGCGGTGCGTCTGGTGAAGACTTTGATATTGATGGCGTTCTTTCCGCTGTTACTATCAACTCTGACGAAGCAACTACCGACGCTGTTGATATATCGGCAACTGCTGGTGGAATTACAATGGCAAGCACGGCCGTTGCGTCAATTTGGACACACACGGCAACCGGAGCGGCAGATGACTTGACTTTTGCTCTCGCAGGTGCGAATGATTCAAGTATCATTCTAACTTCTGCCGGTACTGGTGCAAATGCGATTGAGATAACAGCCTCAAATGCCGCCGGTGATATTGATATTAACGCCGGTGACGCTATAACCGTTGACGCCGGCGATATTATTATCACGACCGACGACGCTCTCGGCGACCAATTCAAAGTAGATGCCACTGGTGTGGTTGCCGGCAATGCAATCAACTTCGAGACTACTGACGGCGGGATATTATTAAACGCCGACGGCGCAAACGGTGATATTGGGATTGACGGCAACGCAAGTCTAACTCTTACAACTGCTGGCGACCTAACCTTGGCCGTTACAGGCACGTTTGATATGGCTGGTGCCTTAGTCAAGAACAACAGGGTTACGACTGTGGTAGATATAGATGGCCGTACTCTGACGGAGGCTGAATCAGGCTCTACCGTTATCTTCACAATGACTGGTGCTGCTGCTACTTGTGTGCTTCCAGAAGCAACCGCAAACAATATTGGTATGTGGTTTATTCTTATAGACGCCAATGTAACGGCGGCTCGCGACCTTACTATTGACCCGGAAGGTGCCGGTTCTATTAACGGTGCTGCTGCTGGAAACTTCATTAAGAACGAAACAGATAATCTTGGCGAAGGTGTATATATCGTCAGCACAGGAGCCGATGTATGGTACACAGGTTTACTGGGACATACAACTGCTTGGACAGTGGAGTAATGATTGGTTTTAACGGGGCGGGTTTCGGCTCGCCCCTTATTTTTGAGGTGACAAATGGCTTTGGTGTGGACTATGACACAAATGGTGGCTCGCTGGCGGGAAGATACCGGGCGCAGTCAGACTACGGACATTTCCGATACTACTGTGATTGATTTGATTAACGACTATTACGTTAATCAATTCCCCTCTCACGCTAAGGTCGATGAGTTCGACGACTTTTTAACTCAGGCACTTTCCGCTACCGACAGTGGTATTTATGCAGTTGCTCAAAATATCGACCGGCTTAGCGAACCTGTTACTATCAATGGTAATCAGATTATCTTATGCCGAAATAGAGAGCAGTTTTTCTCCGGTAGTGGCGGGATAGGACTGCCGGTAGCGGCTAATGCTTTTCCGCCATTCGACCATTTTGGGTTAGGAAGATTCGAGGACGAGCAGTTCATTACTGACCCTGGTCTTGCGATAGGTTCGAGCGATACAGCGAAAGTCTTACATAGTACCTTTAGTTATCGAATACAGCAGTTCTCGTATTCCAAGACTACCAGTGAAGTCGCTTTGACGGGAAGTACGGTTCCTCAAAACAAATACGGGGCATGGAGTCTTAAAATCGACGAGGACGGCGATATAACCGTTGCTGAGGCTGATGACAATGCCACAGGCTACGATACACCCCGAAAAGCATTAGAGGCTCTTGGCGAGTCTGATGCTGAGTCTGCTTATATGGGTTATGTGACGGCTATTAACACCGCCGCCGCAGGGTTTATACCCGGAACAACCGCTTTGGACGCCGGGGCGGTCACGGATACTTTCACAGATGGTCGATTTGAGAACCGGGGAACTCCGGTAATCGCCCTGTTATACGGCCAGAATCTTTATGTAAGGCCAAAACCAAACGATATATATGAGTTCAAAGCGTTGTCGATAGCTGATAGACCGACGGCATTGGGAGCCTCCGACGCTGTACCTGACTTAAAATGGGGGCCTGCGGTAGCGAGAGGTGCGGCAATTATGTACCTTGAGCCGCGTGGCGGTCAGCAGAGGATAGCAGACTTGGCGATTACTACGAAAGATATGTTTAGTGAGATTCGTGACGACAAGTATAAGAGATTAAAGAACAGAATACCGTTAGCAACTTTTTAAGGATTAAAAAATGAGAAAGAAAATAACGATAATCGCAATAGTGCTGGTTTTGCTTTGTAGTATGGTTTATGCCGTTGGTACAGTAGTTTTAACATCTTCGGTAGACCGCAGAAATCAAGAGCCGTTTATCAAGCCTGTATGGGAACAGGTAATGACTTATACATTGACTTCATCTTCTGGCGGCGATGAGATTAAACACAGCCTGCCTGTCAATGGTATTTTACAAAAGATAATTGTGAAGTCAGGTACTGCCGCCGGTATTGGAGGGACTTTAACGCTGGCAATCGATGACAATGGCGATAACGAGATTTTTACATCAGCAGGCCCGGCGGAAGGGGCTACAAGTACATTTAATGTATGGGAGCCTGTTACCGGTACGATTGATGTAGGTGTTAATCCAAGTGATGACCCCACCAGTGGGACATGGACTATCACAGTAACTCTACGAGGGATATAATGAAAAAGTCAATGGCAATAGTTTTATACTTAGCCGCCCTTGTTTTTGGGGTGGGCAAGATAAGGCCGCAGGTAAATACTCTCGGTCAGGTTTTGCATTATAAACTCTGGGCAGGCTTAACGACTACGGCAACTGTATTCGACTACAGCCTTAACGGTAACGATGGTACTGTATCGTCCGTCCCTACCCCTGTATTCCCCGGTTTCGACTTCGACGGCAGCGATGATTATATTGATACAAACGCTACTTTTCAATCTACACTTCGCGGTAGTTTTACAATTAGCCTGTGGATAAAACCAGACGACGGAATTCCGGGAACTACCGAGGCTCTAATCGGCGTATTTGATACCGCAGGTGCTAATAGTCTGATGGTAGTCGAAATCCTTGACACAACCGGCAAGGTGAGGTTTCAATACATATCAGAGGGTAACGCTGGAACGGCTGCGAGAGAAAATACCGGGTTTAGTAACGGGCAGGAAACATGGCATCACGTAGCGGTGACTATAGACAGCACTATCGAGGGGGAAGGTGCTAAACTAATATACATAGACGGCGACTTATCTACACTTGATTTCGACGGCGACACAACTGGGGTGACATCTTCGGAATTTACTACCGCTGACAATATATTCACAGGGGCATTGAACACAGATGGAACTGACGGCTCTAACTTTGAGGGTCTTATGGACGATGTAAGGATTTTTGACGTCGTGAAGTCAGCAGCCGAAATCAAATCCATTTACGAACAAGCTCGATGGAGATATGGAATATGAAAAACATAAAACCAATAATAGTATTCGCAATCGCAATGATTTTAGTCTTATTACTCGTCTGTCCTTTTGTCTATGGAGTCTCAGAAGGTGACGATTACGACGATACCTTGCCTGCCGATACCCAGACTTGGAATACCGCCGCCTTGTCGATTAGAAATAACTTCGCCGCCATATCGGACAACTTTGGGATGTCTACCGGGACTATGGTAGTTAATGTCAAAGCCTACGGTGCAGTCGGTGACGGGGTTGCAGACGATACGGCGGCTTGTCAGGCCGCTTTTGTTGTCGCTAATGCAGCATCTCAGAATGGAACGGCCGGTATTTATGGTCAAGGCCAGGGTGTGGGCTCCGCCCCTATTCTCTATTTCCCTACAGGTGTATATTCAATCACAACTACTGCGGGTATCAATAACAATACGCAAATGAATTACATGAGGATAGTCGGCGATAATGCTATCTTGGTAGCGGCTGATTCTGATACAACAACAGAATTTTTTAATTCCGTAAGATATATGGTAGAATTTAGGGATATTACTTTCAGGAATGGCGAGTTAGCTATTAAAGTAGTTTCTGGAAACGTGGACGGGGCTAAAATATCCATAGCACGATGTGAGTTTCACAATCAGGACGATTATTCTGTATGGATAGATAGTACCAGCGGGTCCTCTCTTATAAATATTTATGATTGTAAATTCAGACAGCAGAAATTCGGCCAAACAGAAGGAACGTCCGTCAGGTTGGAAAGCGGAGTTGCTCATATTACCGATTGCTGGGTAACATCTCACGTTCCTACCGAAGCATTTTATGTAGGCGCAACCGCTCGTATGCACCTTAACAATATATTAGGTGTCCCTGATGACGATATGGACCATTGGATAACTAATTACGGGTTTTTGTATGTCAATAATTTCAGGTTCGGCGGCGAAGATGGCGGCAGGACATTGGTACATAATTATGCCTCCGGCGGTGGGAAAGTATTATCGCTGGATAATTGCCCTTTCTCATCCTCAGCAGAATATGCTATTAGATTCTTTGATTTCCCAGACCATATTTCAATACAGAATATGCAATCACCGACTGCTGCTGTCCCTCTCGGTATTTGGTTCGATAATGATATTACTTATGCTCGTATCCAGGATTGGGTTGCTAACGGTACGGTCAATATCGAAGGCACGTTTGATAACAGATTAAACCTTGCAAATAAATTAGTCGGCGAAGGCGCTATCGGCAGGGCGGCGGCTAATGCCTTTCTGACTAAATCAAGAGCGAATATACCTTTTGTAGAAGAAAGTTTTACCGAATCGGATTTAATGGTCTCGGATTGGCGAAGGCCAAGTCCTGCGTGGGGTATTACTTTTGCCGGTACGCGCAACAGTACTACAGATGATAGAGGTGTTATATGGGAAACATTTACAGCAACAGCAGATGCACAGAATATTGCATGGACAAATCCAAGTTATATTACATTGGCAGGTTCAGCCGGTGTGGGTAAGGCTTTTACATTAGGCGATGTGTATACCCTTAACTGGCCGGTAGAGATAACAAATTCAATAAATCCCATCCAATTATTCATAATGGTAGGTAATACCCGCAGAGAGTTTTCCTTGCAAGAAGGTGAATACGTTTTGCAGGTTCCGTTTGTATATTTAAACGATACTGGCGGAGCCAATACCACTCTTGATAGATTAAGAGTGAATGTATCTAATTTGATTGATACTGAGTCTCTGCGTTTCGGAAGGTTCACAATTCTAAAAGGCAATCGTTCTTTCGACCAGGTGAATTACAGGATGGAAGGTGCTGCCGTTCCGTCTGATTCAGACTTTTCTTACGCTCAAGGCGATGTTGTTTACGATACCTCCCCGGACGTAGGAGGTTTGGCCGGGTGGATAAATATAGCGGAAGGCTCACCAGGCTCGTGGTCGCAGTTCGGGTCTATAGAAGTTGCTGTTGTGGATTTAGATTTAGACGATATAAAGGCACTTACCGGCTCACCTTTTACGCTGGTTGCCGCTCCCGGTGCGGGGTTGCTTTTGGAGTTCATTAGTGCGGTACTCGCCCACGACGCTGCGACTGCTTATGTTGAGCCGTCCGCCCCCGATGATATGGTAATAGAGTATTCGACAGGCACAGACCTGACTGCGAGTATTGACGCAACTGGATTCTTAACTGTTACTGACGACGAAATAAGGAGAGTTCCTACAACCTTAGCACTTACAACAGACCTGGTTCCTGAAATAAATAAAAGTATCCGCTTACTCAATACAGGTACTAATTACACAACCGGCACAGGCGATTTGCGCATAATAACGACTTATAAAACTCTTATTGATTTAGGATTGTAATGGCTTATCAACCGTTCTTAATAGCGAATTTGAAAACGGCTAAGTCGATTGGCTTAGAGCCCTGGCTGTCCCCGCAGGACGGGTTCCCAACGCTTGAGAATATGCACATCAATAAAGGCGTGTTAGAAAAGCGGTTAGGGTTTAGCCCATTTGCCCAGATGACTTATGATGCAACGCCACAGACTACAACTGTTATTGTAGGGATAAAAACATTTCTCAATAGAGGACTGCCGTCACTACTCATAATGGATACCGCGAGGGCAAATTATTATAATCCCGCACCTACAGTACCGACAATGACAGATGTTTCAAGTGATTTAGATACCCCTGCCGATATTTTCAGCGGTTCGGCGTCGGACTTTTTTCACTCGGTTAATTGGCGTGGTGTGATGTATATGGTTAATAATGTAGACCAGATACACAAATGGGAAGGGCCGGAAAACGCCGTAGTCCCACATAATATCAATATTACTTCCACAAGTAGAAATTCCTTAAAAGACAATGAGATAGATACGTGCCAGTTCATATTCATAATAGACGACAGAATGGTTCTGTTAGGTACTGTAGAAAATGGAACGTGGCATCCTCAAAGATTAAGGTTTGGCGCTGTATTGCAAACTGACTTTACTATTGCCGGTGGCGGTACGGACGATGCAGAGACGCAGGAGCGTATTAGTGCGGCGGGGATGATAGGAAAAACAGTCTTTGTTTTCTTCGAAGGCCCGGAAGGTGGCTCTCTATGGCGAATACGTCGCACAGGAAATACAGATATTCCTTTAGAATGGGACAGGGTTACTACTACCGAGGGTTCACGTTCTCCTTATTCCGGTATTGAGTTCAAAGACGGTTTGGCTGCTGTAGGGCTGTCTAATATCCTGTTCACCGACGGGTCAAGCCCGCTTAGACCTATTACGTTTTTAGACCAGTCGAATGTAAGAGATGTTTTAAAGGAATTTAACGACAGTTTCATTCGCAGCGTCTACGGTTATAACCAGCGGGAGCGTGGTGAGCGGCATCTTTTATTCACTTTCGCAGACGCAAGTTCCTCCGCTGTCGATAGGATACTTGACTATAATGTTACAGAGAACAACTTTACAATCCATCGTTCCACACAGTCGTTTTTTGTAAACGTCTTAGGTGGGTTTAACGGGCAAAAAGTGCCAACAATGGTGGAGCTTGACGATGTACTCGGCAGTATGGGTATCGGTATCGGTGACGGCGAGTTAGTCCAGAACATAACTGTAGATTCTCGTGCGGTTTTAGGCAATCCATCCCCATTCACACTGATAGGTTGCAGGAATAGTCGGGTTTATAAATGGAACGACGGTGAGTTTGACGGGACAGACGACGCTAATGGTAATATTGCTATAAACGCTACGTCCGGCCGCTGGAATCCGTTTACCAAAGACGGTAGGAAAGTATCCTGTGAAAAGATAGGGTTCTTAGTCGATAACGACGCAAACGCTTCGTTCACCGCTTCTATGTTCAAGAGTACAAGGGCAGAGGATACTGTTATTGGTTCTGACCTTAATGAATACAGATGTATTCTTGCTCACACATCGTCAACAGATACAAGGCCGGTTACTGGTTCTGATTACACAACTTTCTGGGAGGCAACTGGAGAAACAGCCGCCGCAGAGACATGGGTAACAACGACTGAATACTCTGGGCCTTACAAAAATAAAGTAATCTCGTGTGACTCTGATGATGATACCAAAGATAAGTTTTGGGTATGGATTTACTGTGACGGCGAGACAGGTGATTTTCAGAGATTAAAAATATCACATACCGAGAGAAGCAATACACCCAGATTTCATGCTATTTTGCCCTACTTTCAGGCGGCGGGGAGATTGGATGGCAATTGAAAAATTAGATACTGATTTCAGATTACCGCTGGATACAGAAGCTTTAAACAGTGGTAATCCGAAAAAGATGGCGGAGTACATAGTGGAGTTGGTTAAAGTCTTGCAGATTTTGCTTGAGAATATAACTGTGGTAGCGAACTTGGCAATAGACCAAGCGGACGGTGAGGCGATTTACAGTAAGTTGAAACTTGCCGACGGCACTTATCCAATAGGTGCATGGCGGTTAATTCAAGTAGAGAATAATTGGCAACGCCAAGTTCAGTTGACTTTAGGAACATGGACAGAGGCAGGAAACTTTGAAAGGCCGGTATGAAAAAATTAATCTTAATCTTAATCTTAATCCTAAGCTGTTGTTGTTTGGCGGATACCTTTGACTCACACCTAAAACCTTCGGCTACTGCGGGTACGAACACGCTTGATATAGGTACTTCATTACTTCAATGGCGAAACGCCTACGGCGACGGGACTTTAGACTGGGATACTTTCACTGACGGCACGTTTTCAATCACAGCCGGTGCGGGGACGGGGTTAGTGTCTCTAACCGACGGCTCTGCAAGTTGGCTCAGTAGTAGTCTTTCCGGCTTCACAAGTATATCAGGAACGCTCCTCACGGACGGTACAGCCACTATCGTCGGCGGTACGGGTACTTTCAGCCAGATTATAGATAGCGGCCTCACAGCGAGCCTGGGGGTCTATACAGACGCTTCTAAACAATTAACCTCTACCGCTCCGACAAGCGGCGTTTTGGGCTACTGGAGCAGAACAGGAACGACTATCAGCACTGCTACCGCCGGTGATGATATTACGACTACAGGTACACTTACAGCGGGGACTATCACAGACAGCACAGCCACAATAACAGGCGGTAATTATAGTTCATCAGGTACTATTACTTCTGGTGATATAACAATTTTTGATCCTACACCTATTCTTGTTTTTAAAGATAGCGATAGTTTAGGGGCTGCTTCAGTTGGTTTTATTGAGTGG
>SDBV01003601.1_pt1 | contig 22694 bp, 20 predicted proteins | sample 2277081 | NCBI WGS metagenome assembly SDBV01 (sample SAMN10402039, study PRJNA504765) | marine sediment metagenome | isolation source: marine sediment core GS10_PC15, 223 cmbsf | place: Arctic Ocean: Southern Knipovich Ridge | collected 2010 | reverse complement strand
TTTAAAACACTCTGGGAGCCGGTATTCATTTCCGACATATTAGTATTTATTTCTGACAGGGCATTTGTAAATTGACCAACTTCTGTATCTATTTTATTAAAGGACTGCTTGCTTTCCTCAGCAGAATGCAATGCATTCTGTATTTTTTCTACTATCTTTGTTATAAATTGAGCTATTTTTGTGGAGTTTTCTTTTGTATTTTCTGCAAGCCTTCTAATTTCATCTGAAACTACTGCAAATCCTTTTCCGGCTTCACCTGCATGTGCAGCTTCTATTGCTGCATTCATAGATAGAAGGTTAGTCTGACTGGAAACAGAATTTATTACTTCTATAATTTCAAAAATATTTTCTGCAAGTAAAGAAACACTTTGAACAATTTCATTTGTAACATCAACTTTTTTACTTCCAAGATTTGTAACATTTATTAATTGGCCTGCAGATTCCTCTCTTTCACTGACAATTTTGGAAATATTATTAATAGATGCAATTAATTCTTCTACAGATGCAGATGACTCACTTACATTAGCAGACTGGCTTTCAATCTGATTTGCAAGGCTTTCTATATTTGCAGAAATCTCCTCTATAGCACTTGTTGTTTCCGATACAATAGTACTTAACTTTTCAAATTCACCTGAAATAACTTCCGTATTCTTAAATATTCCTTTTAAGACATCCGACGATTCTGCCGCAGATGATAATGTTTCCACACTTAATTTTTTGCTCTGCGATGAAATACTCCTCAATTTTGATATTACATCAAGCATTTTCATCATAAATGTATTGTAATAATTGCCAGGCATTCCTATTTCATCATTGGCTTTTATTTCAATATTTTTGGTTAAATCTATAGTACCGTTTCTAAATATTAGCTCCAGATTTTTTTTCATGCTGTTAATCGGTTTTGTAACTGTGTTATTTATTATTATAAAGAAAATTAATATTGATACCAAAACAGAGCCCAGTCCAATCAAAATTGCATATAATAGGTTTTTATCTCTTTCCGCATCTAAGACTTTTGCTTTTTCGTCTACAGCTTTATCAATATCATCAATATATATTCCTGTGCCAATTATCCATCCCCAGGGCTCAAATAAACGAACATACGATTCTTTAGGAAGATTTTCAGTTAAACCGTTATCTGTCACTTTTGGCCACAGGGAATCAACATATCCTTCTCCATTTTCTTCAACTACGTCAACAAAAGCAACAAAAAGATTCTTACCTGTACCTTCCGCACAATTATAATCTTCATTGTCCAATATTGTACCATCTAAACCAGGAACTGTAGGATGCATAATCATTTTTGGAATTGGTTTACCAGTATCATTTACCCATAAATAGCCCCATTGATTTTCACCCCACCGAAGGATTTTTATTGCATCTAAACTTTCCTGCTTTGCTTCATCGACAGAAAAATCATCAGTTATTTTATTAAAATTTGTTTCTACAATATTAAAAGCAATATCTACAAAATCTTATAAATAATTCTCCATCTGTTCTGTTTGATGTTCACGGAAATCTTCTAGTTCTCTATTATTTTTGTCTATTATGCTAAAAATAAAATATCCCGAAATAATTAAATTAACTGCTAGCAATAAAATAATGCTAAAAGAAAAGAGCTTTGTTTTAATCTTCATTTTTGAAAGTCCTGCTTTAAGAGTTAGTATTAACTAAACTATAAGATATGAGTATTAATATTACAAATTTTTTAGCTATTTATAAAAAATTAAGCATAGTGCTTTGATATGTAAGTATTTCCACATTTACAAATGCCACGTTTTGCACATACAGTGCGGCAGAACATTTCCTGAAGAAGGTGTCCGTATTTAGTTAAAAACTCTTTCATATTATTTTTATCAGTATTTTTATGATAATCCGGCAAATATTCCATTTTTATATGTTCATCCAGTTCTATAAATGATTTTGCTAAAAATATCTGGATTGCATTAAGTTGTCTTTTATGATGACAGTTTGATACTTTTACACCAAGTGTAAAATCAGACGGAAACGCGGATAATTCTTCAAAATTAAATACTCTATTAACTTTAAAGAACTTATTATCACATACTTTACAATTTGCTCTGTTCTCACATGCAAAACCGCAGTATATGTACCGGAAAAAGGCGCCAAACATATTAAAAAAATGGCTTAAAGATTTTTCTCTGCAATCGCTTACATGCGGATGAAGTCTAAGATGTGTATCAATGTGATTTCTATAGATTTGCATTTGAGTCATCATCAAGATTCTGTATTTATCTTCAGGACAACTCTTAAATTTATGTGAACCCGGTTTACCAGAACAACTATCATCAACTGGGTTCTGATTGTTTTCTTCTGTCATCTGCCTAATACTACCTAATACTAATGCTAAGTTTAGTAAAGTTAAAGCAGAATTTATTAAAAGTCAACACCTGATTAATAAAAAAAAATTATTATACTTAATTTATTTAATATAAGTAAGTATAATTTAAAGTAGTGTCAAAAGTTTTATGAGAAATTATGAAAACCACAGAGGATAAGAAAAGGGAATTGCTGGGATAATGCTTGTGCAGAAAGTTTTTTTGGAACCTTGAAAAATGAATTATCACATGATATTATATTTAAAAATATTGAAGAAGCAAGAAATGAATTATTTGAATTTATTATAATAGAGAAAGGCTTCATTCTTATTTAGATTATCAGAGTCCGTTGGACTTTGAAGAAAAAATATTGTGGCTTAACTTACTGTACACTTTATAGGGTCTACATCACAGCGGTTAAATTTATAAATAAAGTTTTAATATTTTTGAAACTTTTGATATTACTTAATTTAATAAAAAGGTGATAAAAATGAAGAATATATTTATATTACTTTTCTTACTTTTTTGCTTACCATGCCTCTTTCCTCAGGGAGATACAGCAGCAACTATTCTACAACGGGAAACTATGGTATCAAACCAGATCATTGCCAGAGGAATTTCAGACATAAATGTGATAGAAGCAATGCTCATTGTAAAAAGACATTTGTTTGTACCGAATTCTGTAATAGGCCAGGCTTATAATGATTATCCGCTAAGAATTGGAGACGGCCAGACAATTTCCCAGCCTTATATTGTTGCACTCATGACAGAGAGTTTAGGCTTATCCGGAGATGAAACAGTATTGGAAATAGGCACTGGTTCCGGGTATCAGGCAGCAGTATTGTCCGAAATAGTTGATAAAGTTTATACAATAGAGATAAAAATAGGGCTTTATGAAAGCGCTACAGAAACATTAAGCTCCTCTGGATACAGTAATGTATTTACACAATACGGAGACGGTTATTTCGGCTGGGACTTTTCAGACTCTGAAATATTTCAATTTGACTGTATAATGATAACAGCTGCTGTTAACCACATCCCTCCGCCCCTGCTTATTCAATTAAAAGAAGGAGGAAGAATGGTTCTGCCATTAGGAGACCCTTACAGCTACATGGGTCAGACTCTTGTCCTTATAACAAAGCAGGATGATGATTTTATAATTAAGCAGATTTTAGGAGTAAGATTTGTTCCCATGACAGGCAAGTCCCTGGAATAATTTAAACATTTTTATGATTAGCAGGATAATCATTTTTATAGTTTCTTTTTCTACTCTTTCATTTGAGGTATTATTAATACGCCTCTTTTCAATTACACAATGGAACCATTTATCATTTATGGTAATAAGCATTGCCCTTTTCGGATTTACTATGAGCGGAATATTTATAAATATCATAGGCACAAAAAACAGTAATTTTAACTTTATAATACATTTAAAAAAGATTCTATTTCTGTTTTCTTTTTCCCTAATAATTTCATTCTTATATATAAATAATGCACCTTTAGACTTTTTTAAGCTATCTACAGACCTTATGCAGTTATTTTTTTTAATATTAAGCTTTATTATCCTTTCCATTCCGTTTTTCGCAAGCGGATTAATTACAGGATTAGCATTCTCTACAAGCCCTGAGAAATCCGGAAGTATTTATTTTGCAGCTATGTTCGGTTCTGCTTCCGGTGCAATATTCCCATTAATTGCCATGATATTTATAAGTGTAGAGAGTGTAATACTATTATCAATATGTATTCCCCTTATGCTCATATTTTTTGATAAAGTCCCTAAAGCAAACGGACTTATTAAGGTGTTCTCGATAGTATTAATAATAATTTTTTCTATACTGTACTTCTTTAACAGTAAAGCGATTATAATCGAACCATCTCCATATAAACTATTATCCCAGTACAGACAAATTCCAGGTCTCGAGATAATTAATAATTTTGATACTCCAAAAGCAAGAATAACACATGTAAAAAGCCCATACATTAGATATGCACCAGGTTTAAGTTTAAAATTTACAGGCCTGCTTCCGGAACAGAGTGCAGTAATTACAGACGGAGACTCCAGTACAGTACTATATCATAATGAAAACAAAGCACCGGAAGATAATTTTATTTATTATACATTACCATATATTGCATACAATTTATTAGCATCTAAGCACAGCACCGATACAAACGATATACTAATAATCCAGAAAGGCGGCGGAACAGGTCTGTACTCTGCTATTAACACAAAAGTTATAGATAATATTACACTTCTGGAGGAAGTCCCATATATTGCTGAAATAATAAATAAACATTATACAAATGCAGACCTTAATATTTTCACAGACAATGTCCGTACATTTCTTTCCGGCAGTAATTCCTTCTATGACCTTATACAAATAGAAAACTGGGGCTCCTCGTTACCGGGTATGATAAGTTTAAATGAGGAATACCTTTTTACAAAAGAGGCTGTAATAAGTTATTTAGGTCATCTTTCAAATAACGGCATTCTTGTTATTTCGAGAAATATTTTAATGCCGCCTTCAGATTCTTTAAAACTAATTTCAACAATTAATCAGGCATTTTTAGAAACCGGTTACAGTTCAATAAACAATAATATTGCAGTACTAAGAAGCTGGGACTGTTTTACAATTCTTGTTTTTAAATCTCAAATAACTGAAAATGAACTTAATACAGTCATAGATTTTACAGAAAAGTATAATTTTGACACAGTTTATTATCCCGGTATAACAATAGAGAATGTAAACAGGTTTAATCAATTTGAACATCCTTTTTATTATTTGACAGTAAATATGCTGCTTTCTAATATGAGTGAGGATTTTACAAATGATTATACATTGAATATTTCTTCTTCGAACGACAATATGCCGTACCATAACAGTTATTTAAAATGGAATAGAATCGGAGAATTAATAGAAGATTCAGGGAATAGGCTATTCTCTATAATCCTTTCCGGAGAAATAATACTTGCATTCATTTTTATTTCTGCTCTTTTAATATGCATACTGCTTTTACTTATTCCGTTAATTATAACTGCCAGAAAAACGACTAAATTTGTTATGTTTTTCCTGTTTATAGGTTTTGGATTCATGTTTATGGAAATGGCATACTTAAAAAAGTATACATTTCTTTATGGAGATCCTGTTTTAGCATTCGGTATTGTTCTTGCAGTTCTTCTTCTGTTTTCCGGGCTTGGAGGAAAGTTATCTGATTTATTAAAAATTAAAAACTTGAAATATGTATTAAGTATAATAATAATTCTTTCTATGATTTTCTTTTTCTGCATGGATATATTAATGAATTTCTTAATTACACTTAATACTCCTGTACGTACAATCTTTTCTGTACTTATATTATCTATAGTATCTTTCTTCATGGGCTTTCCATTTCCTATGGCAATAAGATTATTGCTTAAAAATCCTTCGGAAATTGCATACGGATGGGCAGCAAATGGCGGAACTTCCGTACTTACATCTATTATTTCTGTATTTATTGCTATGAATTTAGGAATATCAGTTTTATTTCTATTCTGTGCCGTATCATATATTATTGCATTTCTAAGTATTATCTGTTATAAGTCTTAAATCAAATTAAAAGGAAAAACTTTAAAAATGAACAATATAAAGGCATTCATTTTTGACTTAGACGGCACTCTTGTTGAAACTGAACATATCTATATAGAAGCAATAGAAAATGTACTAAAAGAAGCAAACTGCAGTATTTCCCATGCAGAAGCTGTTAAAATGGTTATTGGAATTTCATGGGAAGGTATAAAGAATCACATTTTTACAAGATTTCCCGGTAAATTTGACGAAAATATCGCTATAAAGGTAGCTAAACATTATATGAGAATAAGATCTCAATCAAATATAGAGATTAAAAGCTCTGTTGATCTATTAAAAAATCTTGCTAATGAATTTCCCGTATGCATAGTTTCAGGTTCCATGCGTGAAGATATTAAATCAAATATCAAGTTAATGGGCATAGAAAACTGCTTAAAATTCTATCTTGGAACAGAAGACTATTCACCCGGCAAACCTGATCCAACATGCTATAAACTTGCTGCACACATGTTAAATCTTCCACCGGAGAACTGTCTGGTATTTGAGGATTCATTTGCAGGTGTAACTGCAGCAAAAAAAGCAGGCATGCACTGTGTTGCATTAAAAAGACAGGGCGCCCCGGACCAGGATCTGTCTTTGGCAGATAAAATACTACCGGATCTTGCTCTTTTTAAGTACTAAATTCACAATATTTTATAAAATTTTGTTTGTTTTTATTAAAAAACATGATAATATTATACTTAGATGATGAAATTTAAGTCGAATTTACTCATTTCTTCTTTCCTCATATGCGTGATAGGTTTATTTATATCCTGTGGGGAAAATTCTCTTTTTAACCAGGATGAATCAGAAGATTATGCAATTGATTTTAAACTCCTCGATAACGGAAGCATTTTAGAAAACGGACAGTCAATATTTTTTAGCTTAATACTTCCGGAGGATGAAGATACTCCGGAAAGCCTTTCTATAATTGTATATTCTGCAGATGGTGTTAAAGTAGCAGAAAACACTATAGAAAAACCGGAAACAGGTACAGAACTTGAACTCAAGTTGCCTGAATTTGAAAGGGGATTATACAGTGTAACTTTTACTCTTTACGGAATAGATTACATATTGGCAGAAAGAACACTTACTTTCTTTTATGCAGAAAGTGATTATATCATTAAGGGAATAGAATCTTTTCCTCCTGTTATTTTTCCAGGTGCAACTGTAATTTTAAAAGCAGATTTAAGTATACCGGAAGTAACGGATCCATACCTGCGCTGGACCCAGAATGAACATATTATAGATAGCGGCCTTTATTCCGAAGGCCTAACTGAAATAAACTGGATAGCACCTATGAATGAAGGCGTATATTCCATAGCTCTGGAAATATTTCCTGTATCGCCATTAAATAATGGAACGTTTTCATTCCAATCTCAGAGCCGTATGGCCACAGAAGTTTATGTAACTTCATCATCAGAAACAATTTCCGAAAGAGATTTAACTCCCGAAGAATCTTATTACTCACTATTCCATTTTAATGGAACGTATGAAAACTCAGGAACTGGAATAGAATCTTCCGAAGCAGCTCCTATTGGAAAACTTGGACTTATTCAACTAAATGAAACCCTCGGGTACAGACTAACAGATGAAACAACAGGCATAAGTATTCCTGAATTAATTATTCCAATAGAAAGAAACATTTTACAGCCGTTTACTATAGAAATAGGCCTTTTATTCGAATCATTAAGTGCAAATGACAAAATTCTTTCTATAAAAAGTTCAGATAATTCTTTTTATATTGACATTATTATAAATGAACACTTAGCGCCGGAAGCACAGATTAATATAGATTCGGTATTATATTTTTCTCTTTCCGGGATTGAAGAACTTGAAACAGGCAGACAGTATATGCTGAGCCTTTCAATAATTCCTGATAATTCAGGATTTAACAGCATGTGGTTTTTAGACGGAGAAACTTATAATACTTCTTTTATTATTGCATCTGTTACAAATATTTCAGACGAAGGTGAAACAATTATTGGAACAGGAATGAGCTGTATCATAGATGAGCTTGGGGTTTATTTTATGAATGATGTTCCTTCTTCAAATCCAAACATCTATTATAATGCCATGAAACTTAAATATAACTCGAGCCTTATTTTTGCAGACGGATTTGACAGTACTTATCTTTCAGATAATATAATAGTATCAAATAACGTAATTATCAGTTCCGGAATATTAAACCTCCAGCCAAACCAGGTTATGACTTTACCCGAAATAAGCTTAAGCAATCCGGAAAACGTATATAATGTAGAAATTGAATTATCAGAAAAATCAAGCTTCACATATTCATTTAATAATTCTGTTCTTGAAATAACTGCAATAGCAAATGACCTTTCGGAAGATATATCTTCTATAATACTCGAGATTAACAATACAAATATTACTGTAGGAAATAATGTATTTTCTATACAAAATACAGGAAACATAGAAATTAGAATTGTAAATACAAAAAAATCTAATCTAAATATAAACAGCCTTCTGGCTTATACAAAATAATTATGCAGCAGTTTAAAACAGATATCCTTTCCAATAAAAGCATTAACAGTGACTACTATGAAATGAGTTTTAATTGGGACAAATCTCTAAAAGTCCCGTTGCCAGGCCAGTTTCTTGCTATAAGAGTTTTAGAAGCCTTTACTCCTCTATTAAGACGGCCTTTTGCATTTTCCGGCTTTAATAAAAAAAATAGCACAGCATCTGTTATCTACCAGAAACGGGGGCCTGCAACAGAAATTCTAAGCAATAAAAAACCTTCTGAGCAAATTGATATTATTGCTCCCATGGGAAATACATTTTTAAGTAAAATTGATTTAAACCGCAAATATATTCTTGCTGCAGGAGGAATAGGCCTCGGTCCAATGCTTTTTTTCGGAGAATACTTAAAAGAACATTCTAATAATTTTCTGATAATTTTCGGCTGCAGAACTAAAACTTTAATTCCAGAGAGTAAACAATTAGACTACTTAGATTCAATTATCTGTACAGACGACGGCAGTGCAGGATTTAAAGGCACAATCGTAGATTATTTAAACAGTATTAATATCAGCACAAATTCAAAACTTTACTGCTGTGGTCCGGAGCCGATGTTAAAAGCCTGCCATTATTTCTCTGAAACTAAAAACATCCTCTGCAGAGTTTCCATGGAGCAGATTATGGCGTGTAGTATTGGTGCATGCATGGGCTGTGTTATAAAAGTTAACACAGAAAATGGATTTGCCCGCGTATGTAAAGAAGGCCCTGTATTTAACAGTAAGGACATTATATGGACTTAAAAGTTAAAATTGGAAAAAGTTTTTTACCCAATCCGGTTGGTGTCGCATCCGGTACTTTCGGTTATGGAGATGAATATAACGAAATAATAGATATATCCAATATCGGTGCTATATACACAAAAGCAATTACTCATATGCCTCGGAAAGGAAATAATGAGCCAAGGCTTGTAGAAACTCCTGCCGGTATCCTAAATGCAATAGGGCTTGCAAATGTAGGTGTAGATGTTTTTTTAAAAACTAAAATGAAATTCTTAAGTACTATTCCATGTGCTGTTATTCCAAATATTGCAGGTTCAACGGAAGAGGAATACATAACAGTTTTAGAAAAGCTGAAAACAGACGGTTCAATTTGGGGTTATGAAATTAACCTTTCCTGCCCGAATGTAAAACAGGGGTGTCTTGCATTTGGAACAGATCCTCATAATATAGAATCATTGGTTGGCAGACTCCGCAAAAAAACAGAAAAACCGCTTATTATAAAACTTACACCGAATGTTACAGACATTTCTGTTCTTGCAAAAGCAGCTCAAAACGGTGGAGCAGACGCTGTTTCCTGTATAAACACTCTAACAGGTATGGCAATAAACACCGCAAAAAAAGAACCTGCCCTTTCCAATATTACAGGAGGTCTGTCCGGCCCTGCAATAAGGCCCGTCGGAGTTGCAAATGTTTATAAAGTAAGCCTGGCTGTATCAATTCCAATAATAGGTATAGGCGGCATAATGAATACAGATGATGCTTTGCAGTATCTAATGGCCGGAGCTTCTGCAATACAGATTGGAACAGGTAATTTTATAGATCCGGGGATACCGGAAAAAGTTCTTAAAGGTATAAAAGACTTCTACAAAAGCGAAGGGCTAACAAGTATCACAGATATACATAAATACAAAGAGAATTGGTGACAAAACTTTTACATTTTGCATAAGCTTTTTACTTGAAAGAACCAATTTAATAATATACTATTTTAAATACTTTATTTCTAAATATTTAAAATTTCTGATTTTTATAAAGGAGGCAGATAATAAATGTTTAAAAAATTATTTTTATTTCTTTTTATTTTTTCATTAGTTAGTTTATCTTTTATTACTCTAAGCTGTGATAAAAAAGTAGAGGATACAGTAGTACCAACAGATAGTGATGAAACACAGAACGAAGTTGTTAGCGAACCTGTTCAGGCAATGTCAATTTATCATAGTAACTTGTATTTTAGAAAAGAACCGGAATACGGATCTAATACAACGGGAACCATAGCAAAAGGTGAACCAATTACATTTTTGGGTAGAATAGAAGAAGGACCAGGTTATAATGGTGCTATTTGGGAGTACTACTTTGTTAAAAGGTTAGACGGAACAGAAGGCTGGGCATGGGGTAATTATATAGTTCCCGATTGTACACCTGCTGTTACAGCAAAGAAAACAACTACATATAATCAGCCCAGTGACGGACAGGTGAATATGGACTTCAGCTTTGAACCTATGAGCATTCTTGCTATAATTGAAGATAACGGCGCATGGTTAAAAGTTTTATATGAAAGCAAAGATAAAGCTTACTGGATTAAGCCGGGGACTCTGTCATATGCAGAATTAGATATTGGCCTTGCAAATAAAATCAATATAGCATTAAGTGGAGATGATAAAATTGCTGAGCTTGAAAAATTACTAGAAATAGATGCTTTTAGAGATTCAGTTTTTACTAACAACATTCACGAAAAATTATTCGAATTGCAAGATACAGAACCTTTGGAGGATATGCAGGATCAAGGTGCAGAGCCACAAGATGGTACAGATACATCTTCAGATGAAAAAACAAAATAATTAAATGAACAAAAATCCTAATCTGCTTAGTCCTGATAAATGGATTAAGCAGATTATTTATTTTATAGAATCCATTCCCAAATTAACACCACAGCAGATTTCTGATAAGATTATTAAAAAAGGCTATATAGCGCAGGAACGTGCGCTAAAAGCTGTATCCTTAATGGCATATAGGCACATTTCACGTTTAAAAAAGATATATCTAAAAAATATAAGCAGAAGCATGCTGCCCCCTAAATTTAATATGCTTTTTGTAGGGCCTACCGGTTGCGGCAAAACACACTTAATAGAGCTGTTATTTAAAGACATTTTAAAGATTCCTACAGTAATAGTAGATATGTCCAATTACTCAGAAACAGGATATGTGGGCCAGGATGTAACATCAATATTAACCCGGCTGATATATGCATCCCAGTTGAACCCTGCAATTGCATCAATAGGAATTATATGTCTGGATGAATTTGATAAAATTGCATCAGGACAGAACAATGCCGTATTTGCAGGTGCAGGAACAACAAAAGACGTTTCCGGCCTCGGAGTACAGAGAGAACTCCTTAAAATGTTAGAATCCGCAGAGATTACAGTACCACTGGAACTTTCACATTCAGATTATGCACCTAAAGCATTATTGTCTACACAGGATATACCATTTATTGCATGCGGCGCTTTCTCCGGTTTAAAAGGCTTAATTGAACGCAAGAATGAATATATCGGATTTACAAGAACAGGCCTCACAGGAGACCAGAATAAAATTGCAGTTACCTATTCTGAGGATGATGTAGAGATTACACAACACTTTCTTAATTACGGGCTGTTGCCGGAACTTGTTGCAAGGTTTAAAAGGATAGTTCCTTTTCATACTTTAAATGAAGAACAGCTCAAAGACATTTTAAAAAACAATATAATAAAAATGTATGTATATGAATTTAAACTCGATGGTATTAAACTTGAGATTGATAAATCAGTATATAAAGAAATAATTGATAAGAGTATAAAGAAAGAAACCGGCGCACGCGGAATAGAATCTGCACTTATCAGATACTTAGAAGATGCTGCTTTTCATGCATATTCCAATCAGGATATTAAAAGCATTAAAATCCTTGTTAAGGATGGTGATGTTGATTATAGATTTGAATAAAACCCGTGACAAGCGTTCAGAAGAACTTTTCGAGCTTGTTAAATGGCAGGTGAACTTTGGTCACCGCTACCCCGGCTCAAAAGAGCATTCTATTTTTGTATCTGAACTTTATAAAAAACTTTCCGAATATACAGATCGGATTATTAAGCAGAATTTCACAGTTTTTTTAAAAAACAAAGAAATTACCTGTACTAATTTAATTATATCAATCCCCTCTAAATATAATAATGATAAAATTGGAAAACCAATACTATTTGGTACACATTTTGATACAAGATTAATAGCTGATAATGAAGAAGATCCTGAGCTTAGAACTAAACCTATATTAGGGGCAAATGACGGGGGTTCCGGCACTGCAATTCTAATACATCTATTAGAACTTATAGAGCATATTAAATTTACTAGAGACATAGTAATTGCTTTATTTGATGCTGAAGATGTTGGCAATATAGACGGAAATCCTTTTTCTGTTGGAGCGAGGTATTATGCAGACAATCCTGTACCCTGCCTTCCGGAAGAAGTATTAATACTGGATATGGTTGGCGGTAAGAATCTTATACTGGACATAGATGCTCATACATTTAATTACATTAATAGTTTTAATTTTACAAAAAAGATATTTAAAATTGCATATGATAATAAACTGGAACCTTTTACAGCGAATAAGCAAAATAAATACAAATATATAATCTGTGACCACACCCCATTTATGCAAAAGCTGATAAAAACATGTATTTTAATAGATATTGATTATCCACAGTGGCACACTCAAAAAGACACATCGGATGCAATGTCCGGTGAATCCCTTGTTATTGTTGAAGATTTAGTTATTAAGTATCTGGAAGAATATGTGGCCAATTAGAGTTTACAAAACAGATTATTTTGGTAATAATATACCATAAAGAATGACAGAAAAGATTGAGAAGAAGCGTTTAGCTATATTAAGAATACTTAAAAATTCAAAGGAACCGGTCCCAAGCCAGAAAATTCAGGAAAAATTAAAAGGCTCCGGATACGATATCAGCGAACGAACTGTAAGGTTTCATCTTCTTGCTCTCGATAAAATCGGTTATACAGAATATGTAGGCAAGCGCGGCAGAAAGATTACAAATAATGGGCTTATTGAACTGTCCAAAGCAAAGGTTTATGACAAAATTGGATTTTTATCTGCAAAAATAGACCAGATGGCTTATAAAATGGATTTTAATCTGACAAAAAAAACAGGCAAAGTTGTAGTAAATTTAAGTCTTATAGAAAAAGCCAGGATGATGAAAGCATACCCCCTAATGACAAAAGTCTTTAATGCAGGTTTTGCCATGGGAAACCTACTTACTTTATTCAACTCCGGAGAGCAAGTTGAGGATATTGAAATTCCGGAGGGTTTTATAGGAGTAGGTACAGTTTGCTCAATTACTTTAAACGGAGTGTTATTAAATAATGGTATACCTGTAAGATCAAGGTTCGGCGGAGTACTTGAAATAGAGGATAATCAACCAATCAGATTTGTATCAATTATCAATTACGATGGAACAAGCCTGGACCCATTAGAAATATTTATTAAAAGCGGTATGACAGATTATATTGGCGCAACAGAATCCGGTTCCGGGCTTATTGGCGCAAGCTTTAGAGAGTTTCCAGCTGCAAGCAGAGATAAAGTATTAGATATTGCGGAAGAATTAGATAAGATCGGGCTGGGTGGTTTTATGACAATAGGATTTCCCGGCCAGAGCGTATTTGAAATACCTATCAGTGAAGGACTCGCCGGTGCAGTTGTTATTGGCGGCCTTAATCCTATAGCTATTTTAGAAGAAACCGGGCATAATATTTTTTCCCGCGCTTTATCCGGATTTGTAGATTACAGCAGGCTGTTTCATTATTCTGAACTTAAAACTCAGATTGAAAAGTACTGTTAAACCGGGAATGCTTACTGTAACCTTCTTTATTAAATTTATAAGGAGTGCAGGAAAAGAGATAGGTTTATTGGATTTCCGGATATCTACTTTTGAAGATGACAGGCTGTAAAATGTGATTCTCCACAATCAAGTAATTCGGGCTCTTTTTCCCTGCAAATATCCATAACATGCGGACATCTCGTGTGAAAATTGCACCCGGGTGGCGGATTAATGGGACTCGGTACATCACCCATTAAGATCTTTCCCTTTTTCCTTTTTTTAATACCGGGTACTGGAATTGCAGACAGTAATGCTTTTGTATAGGGATGTTTTGGATTTGCAAATAATTCATTTTTTAATGCCATTTCCACAATTTTACCAAGGTACATTACTATAATTCTATCACTTATATGTTTTATTACACTTAAATCATGAGTTATGAATAGTATAGTCAGTCCCAACTCTTCTTTTAAATCTTTTAATAAATTTATTATCTGAGCTTGAATCGATACATCCAGGGCTGATACGGACTCATCAGCAACGATAAACTCAGGATCGGTGGCCAAAGCCCTTGCTATTCCAATTCTCTGACGCTGCCCACCGCTAAACTCATGCGGATATCTGTTTAATTGATCCGGAGTAAGTCCCACTTTACTCATAATTTCTATGACCTTTGCTTTTCTGTGTTTTCGCAAAACAGTTTTATGTACAATCATTGGTTCTGCAATAGTAGCCTCTAAAGTCATACGGGGATCTAATGAACAACAAGGATCCTGATAGATTATCATCATTTTTTCTTTTAACTTTATCATTTCTTTGCGCTTTAATTTTGTTATATCTTGTCCCTTAAAATAGATATTACCGGAACTGGGTTCAAATATTCTTAATACGACCTTTCCACAAGTTGTTTTCCCGCATCCGGATTCGCCGACCATCCCAAGAATTTCTCTTTTATTAATATGGAAACTTATATTATCTACAGCTTTTACATATTCTTTTTTACCATTGATTTTATTCCCAATTAAAAAGTACTTTTTAAGGTTTTTAACTTCTAATAGTTTTTCCATTTTTATTTACCGTTATACAAATGACATTTTATTTGATGATTACTGTTTATTTCTATTAACGGCGGCATCTCCCTGGAGCATATACTTATAGTTTCATCACATCGCGGATGAAAGGGACAACCTTCCGGGAGACAGCAGAGATTAGGTACAGTCCCTTTAATAGTATCCAGGCGATCTAAAGATAAATCCAACCTCGGTATGGATTTACTCAATCCTTTAGTGTATGGATGAAGAGGTTTATTAAAAAGTGTATTTAAATCGGTATACTCAACAATATGCCCTGCATACATGACAGCAACATTATCACACATTTCTGCAATAACACCAAGGTCGTGTGTTATCAACATCAAAGATGTTCCGAATTCCGCTTTAAGATTGTTCATAAGCTGGAGTATTTGTGCCTGAATTGTAACATCAAGGGCTGTCGTCGGTTCGTCTGCAATTAGTAATGTCGGATTACATGACAATGCCATGGCAATCATTACTCTCTGCCGCATTCCCCCGGACAATTCGTGCGGATAGCAATCTATTCGTTTTTCAGCATCCGGCATTCCTACTTTTTTTAGCAAATCCATTACAATTGATTTTGCCTTTTTTTTATCATATTTCTGATGTACCATTATTGTCTCTTGAATTTCATGGCCTATTGTAAATACAGGGTCAAGGGAAGTCATAGGTTCCTGAAAGATCATAGAAATATTTTTTCCTCTTATATTCATCATCTTATTCTTGTCTAAATTTAACAGATCCGTTTTTTTAAAAAATATTTCACCACTAATAATCTTTCCCGGCGGGTCAGCTATAAGCCTCATTATAGATAAAGCTGTAACACTTTTACCACATCCGGATTCTCCGACAATTCCCAGAGTTTCACCACTTTTAATAGAAAAACTAATACCATCAACAGCTTTTACTATTCCGGCATGAGTATAAAAATATGTTTTTAAGTCCTTTACATGCAGAAGAGTTTCCATAATATTAACCTATTTTTTTAACCTTGGATCTAAGATATCCCGCAGCCCGTCTCCTAGCAGATTCAAACCCAATACCGACAATAGAATAGCAATTCCCGGAAATGTTGCAGCCCACCATGCGCCGCTAACTATATAAGAGTAACTTTTACTTAACATAGCTCCCCACTCCGGTGTAGGGGGTTGAGCACCAAGCCCAAGAAATCCAAGAGCTGCACAATCCAGAATCGCTGTAGCCAACATCAGTGTTCCATAAACAATGACAGGAGCTATACTATTTGGAATTATATGCCTAAAAATAATCCTTAAATGGCTGGAGCCTATTGCCTTTTGTATTTCTATATATTCCATCTCTTTTATATAAAGCACAGAACTTCTTATTATTCTTGCCATTTGCGGGGTATAGACTAAGCCGATTGCAATCATAGCTTTATCCAGCCCCTGACCCAAAACCGTTACAATAACTATCGCTAGAAGTAGAGCAGGAAAAGCAAACATTATATCCACAATTCTCATAATAAGAGTGTCTATCCATCCTCCGAAGTATCCTGAAATTACACCAAAAAAAGTACCCAAAAACAAAGCTATGCCCACAGCAACAAAACCAACACTTAAACTAATCCTTGTTCCATGAATAACACGGCTTAGTACACCCCTGCCCAGTGCATCACTTCCTAACGGCATTTTGTTATCAGGAATATCACTCCAGAATCCGGGTTTTAAGCTATTGCTTAAATCCGGCGGTGATGGTGAAGGGCTGTTAGGAGCAATAAAATCAGCAAATATAGCGCATAAAACAAGAAAACAGATTATTATAAGCCCAAATAATGCTGATTTATTATTAAAAAGTTTGCGTATTATTTTATTTTCTTTATTATTAATTTTCATGTTCATTTAAATTTTTAAAAGAATAAAACTAATCCTCTTTTTTATTATTTATACTTAATTCTCGGGTCTATATATATATAAAGAATATCCACAATAAAATTAACTATTACAAAAATGAATGTAAAAAATAAAACACATCCCTGTACAACAGGATAATCCCTCATTTGCACGGCTTTTATAACGTATCTTCCAATACCCGGCCATGCAAAAACTGTTTCAGTCATAAGTGCTCCTGCGAGGAGTATACCGAAATTAAGGCCTATGACAGTTACTATAGGAATCATCGCATTTTTTACAGCATGTTTGAATATTACGGTCCTCTCAGACAATCCCTTGGCTCTTTCTGTTCTTATAAAATCCTGCCGTAAAACTTCCAGCATACTGGATCTGGTAACCCTGGCAATAGTTGCCATTGGTATTGTACCCAGTGCAACTGACGGAAGAATCAAATGGCGTAATGAACTGATAAATGCAGGGAAATTTAATGTTATGATGCTATCCAAAATATAAAATCCGGTAACCCGTGTTATAGGAATAAGTGAAGCAATGCGGCCCCCTATTGGCAACCATCTTAGAAAAACCCCAAAAATCATCATAAGCATTATTCCAAGCCAGAAAACCGGGATTGAAACACCAAATAACGCAAACCCCATGGTTGTGTAATCTAAGGCAGAATACTGCTTTGAAGCTGAAATTATACCTGCAATTGCTCCAACGAATATTGCCATAAGCATTGCGAAAAAAGACAATTCTATTGTAGCGGGGAATCTGCTTAGTATTTCCAGAGTTACATGTTCATTAGTAACAATGGAACGCCCAAAATCTCCTGTAAGAACTCGCTTAAGCCATATCCAGTATTGTTCTAATATTGGTTTATCAAGGCCGTATTTTTCCCTTATTGCTATTATTGTCTTAGTTGATGCATGTTCTCCCGCTATCGTTCTTGCCGGATCTCCGGGTGCTACATGAATTAAAGCAAATGCTAAAATTGATGTCCCCAACAAGACCGGGATTAACATAAGGAACCGTTTTATTATGTACCAATGCATTTAAATAGCTTCCTAACAGAATATTTTTATTGTCTTTACTAATAAAGGGGTGATTAAACACCCCTTTATAAAAAATGTTATAGCCTGCTAAATATTGTTATTTTCTATTCAACATATACAGTATAAAAGAACTTTCTGGATGTTGGATGCAGTGAATAACCTTTTATATTGCTTCTAAATACAATAGATTGATTAGAATGAGCCAGATAAACCCAGGCTGGATCTTCATGTATCATTTCCTGTACTTCTCTATAATACTCTGCCCTTTCGTCAACATCATAAGTCTGAAGCGCAGCTGTCAGTAATTCCTGTGCTCTTTCATCTGTATAAAATCCATAATTTCCTGCAGAACCAATCGAAGTAGCATTTGGCCCATATAATACATTCATGAAATTATCCGGATCCCCATTATCACCAGTCCATCCAAGTAGACACATATTGTGATTTCCTGCTTCTGTTTCCTGAAGATATGTACCCCAATCTACCTGGTAAAAATTTACTATAATACCAACAGCAGCAAGATAACTCTGAATAGCTTCTCCAATCTTTGGAGGATCAAACATATAAGGCCTCGAAACAGGCATTACATATAGGGTTACTTCAAAACCATCCGGATATCCTGCTTCAGCAAGAAGTTCTTTTGCTTTTTCAGGATTGTATTCAAAATCTTCAATATCATCATTATAACCAAGCATAAATGGCGGCATTCCGTTTTTAGCTACGGAAGCAGTTCCCAAATAAATATTATCAACAATTGACTGTTTATCGATAGCATGGTTAATCGCAATTCTTACTTCCTTTTTTGTAAACGGTTCGAAATAACCTGGTGTTTTTACAAGTTCTTCATCCGGATCCCGTATTCCGTTCTCATTAGCATCCATATACCCATAACCCGAATTCATTGCCAGATACCCTACGTTCATTCCAGGTTCAGACATTAATATCAGATCTTCATTCGTCCCTATTCTTTCAAAATCTGCAGGATTAGGATATTCGATGCCCTGTACTTCACCAACCTCTAGCGATAATAACCTTGCAGAGGCATCCGGGATAACTTTGAATATAAGAGTGTCCAGTTTAGGCCTTTCTCTCCAGTAATTTTCATTTGCTGCTAATGTGATATGATCGTCCTGAATCCACTCAACAAATGTAAAAGGGCCTGTTCCGGAAGGATGCTTAAATGCATCTTCTTTATATTCTTCAGCATTTGCAGGGCTTACAATGCTTACTGTAAACATTGCAAGACTGGTCATAATGGATGCGTTTGGTGTTTTCATAATGATTTTAACTGTGTAGTCATCAATTTTTTCCACTCTGTCAATATCATAAAACATATAACCCCAATATGCCCATTCACCATATTGATGAAATGGATGCTCAGTATCATATTGTCTTGCAAAAGTAAAAACTACAGCATCAGCATTAAAATCCGTACCATCATGGAATTTAACATCTTTTCTTAGATTAAATACAATCTCCTTTCCATCTGAAGACATCTCCCAGGATGTAGCGAGGCATGGCTGTATTTCCGTAGAGCCTTTTTTGTATTCTACGAGGCCTTCGAAAATGTTATCCATTCTTTGTATGGATTCCCCATCTGTAACATTGCCGGGATCCAGTTTGGAAGCATCACCACTGCTGCCAAATACAAGTATCTGTTCGACTTTGCTTGTCTCTGCATTATCGCAGTTAAAGAAAAATCCAACTGATAATGTCAGCAAAATAAGAGTTAATAAAAACTTTTTCATAATATTATCCTCCTTTTATTATATCATTATATTAGAATCCTATATCAGGTTGTTGTCAAGAATTTTTTTAGTATTATAAATGCAATAAAATCGATATAAATTCGTCTTATATAATATGAGGTTGATGCAATAATGAGTATCACAAAGTTTGTAAAGCAGGAATACCCAAATTGGGTGAGTTATGTAAAGTACCGGATTAAAGACACGTCAGAAAGAGATGCAGAAGATATTGTGCATGATGTACTTACAAATTTTTTTGATAAGGCAGATGTAACAGCACCGGTTAAAGATCTTTCTGCCTATATATATCGCTCCTTAAAAAATAAGATAGTAGATCTTTTTCGTAAGCACAGAGAGAAGTTAGTGTCATTTGATAAAGAAATATCAGCAGACACAGAGTTGAAACTTTCCGATGTACTTCATGACATCCGGTATGACACTTTTTCTGAAGTAGAAAAAAATGAAATCCGGGAAAAACTGTTTACGGCAATTGATAGTTTAAAAGAAGAAGAAAAAGTATTGATAATAGCAACGGAATTTGAAGGAGAGAGCTTTAAAGAGCTATCAGAAAAATGGCATGAACCCCAGGGAACTTTATTATCACGTAAATCCAGGGCTTTGAAAAAATTAAAGAAAATTTTAAATAAATATAAATAGCGTATGGAGGTAATATATGCACAATTTTTATTCAAAAAATAACTTTTTCCACAGAGGGAATCTATTTATTAGAATTCTGAAAATTATCGGAGCTACCATCGCAGGTATTGCTGTTGCTGCAGTAATTGCTCTACTTTTCGGACTTCTGGTACAGTTTTTATGGAATTGGCTCATGCCGGAGATATTCGGACTTCCAATAATAAACTACTGGCAGGCTTTTGGACTCATAATTCTTGCAAAAATATTTTTTGGAAGTGGTCATGGACATAATTCAAATCACAAAGGTCCGATGAAGCGCTTTATCAAAAAGAATAAAGAAGCAAGCACACCGGAAAAAGCAAAATACCATGAATGGCACAGCTACAAGAAATACTGGAAAGAAGAAGGTAAGGATGCCTTCGAAAAGTACATGGCAAAAGTAGAAGCAGAAGAAAAAGTAGACAAAGTCCCGGACAAAGAGCCAGAAGCATAAAAAGTTAAATCTTTAAAAACCAGGAAACCACATGAGAGTCTTACTTTCATGTGGGTTTCTTTTTGCATGTTAATATCTGCACCTGCAAGTATAAGCCACTGGATATAGTTATTACTTGCACTGACATGGTTATCCTAATGTGATCGCCTATTGTATACTTCCTTGTCCTTTAGTGTTTAATTTTGGATGAGTTATAATACCAAAATCATAATTAACCAAGCTTATGGCAATCCTTAGGGGGTATTTTTATAATTAAAACCAACTTAACAAAAACTATAAAGTACTTTTTCTTTATAAACCTAGTTTATTTACATTTTCTAAAAGGCTGTCTCCGTTTATAATATTGAAATAAAAATCAACTAAGTTTCTTGAATTTAATGCACTTTCATCAAATCTTGAGCTTATAAACTGTATAACTTCATTGATATCTTTTATTTTTTTAAGATCAATCTTCATATTTGATTCAGCACATATTATCTCTATAGCACCATCAAGTATATTTTTAAATTTATTTCTTTCCGTTTTCCCATAATTTTCCGCAAAACGTTCATTTATAAATTCTGTTACATTTAAATCATGGTTTTCTGCTACACTAGATTTTTTATTTTTTTGTTCTGTTGATAAAATCAGACCAATTTCGTTATCTTTTAAAATTGTCATTAATTCCCCCTTTAACTTCCCAGTTTATTAGGTGATAGGTTATAATATAATATATGTATTACGATGTAAAGCGAATTTTGGGGAAAAAGGAATATTTTCCTAGCTTGCATTTTACAGATATGTTACAATAATATTTAGTAGAATTAAACAATTAAGAAGAGAAAATTATAAGGAGTTTAGAACGCCCCTCTTTAATTTCTGCACAGAATTCATTTTATGTGCGGACTCATAATAAACACCTTATTCTATTTTAAATGTGCTGTGGTTAATAAACTGCCTACAAATATATCATTTTAACGCTTTATTCTAAATTAGGATCCAAATCACTGACTGGTTCGCCAGTATCGTACCAGACATTACCATAGTTAGTAGTTAAAACAATATGGGCTTCCTTGTCCAGTAATCCATGGTCATAACCCCGGCTGAAACGGTTGTTAATAATCACAATATCCCCTTCAAAGTCGTAAATATAAAAATCAGGATCACGGATCTTTATGCTATACCCCCCGCCGTTAAACCAGTTGTTGTCCAGGGTTATATTCCCAAATTTACCATGACTGGACTGTAATTGAAGATTGGAATTCATATAGTCAGCATCTCCAAAGCGGTTATGGGTAAGGTTAATGGCACCATTGAGGGCTTCGAGACCATCGGGTCTATCTGAAGGATTAGCCCTGATGAGATCAGCCACATAACTGTCTTCCATGGTTAGAGAATTGGGGGTACCATTACCAGTATCCCCACCAATAAAAATAGCATCATCCAGATGGTGAAGATAAACTCTTCTAAGGGTTACTTCTGTAAAACCATTAAGACCTAGGACCACACCTTTCTTGCTACTGGGAGTATCCATACCAATTTCACAATCTTCGAAAACTATCCCAGTGCCCGAACGTACAGAAACAGCATAGAGCCCTCCACCATATATCCGGCAGTTGCGAATTGTCACATTATTGGCCTCAATCACAAATTCTCCGATTATGGTAAGATTACTAATAGTTGTGCCATCTGTTATTATGGTCATCCCTGCGCTAAATGAAAGGATTCCTGGATTACTTAAGCCGGTATTGGATGCATTAAGGCCAGTTGTTATCCTCAGCTGATGTCTCAGCT
>SDBV01003600.1_pt1 | contig 22695 bp, 19 predicted proteins | sample 2277081 | NCBI WGS metagenome assembly SDBV01 (sample SAMN10402039, study PRJNA504765) | marine sediment metagenome | isolation source: marine sediment core GS10_PC15, 223 cmbsf | place: Arctic Ocean: Southern Knipovich Ridge | collected 2010 | reverse complement strand
GTCGCGGCCGGTGCCCGTGCCGTACGCGACCGCGTAGCACCCGCTGCCGGCGCAAACACCGGCACATCGTCCACTTCGCCTCAAGCCGCAGGTGCCGCATCCACACCGTCGGCGACTGCCGATAGCGCCTCGCCAGCATCTGCCGACAAGGCGCCCGACTGGGCGCCCGACTGGGCGCAACGCCTGCAACGCCGCCAGCGCGTCGCACATGGCGCAACGACCGCCGCGCATGTCGTGCGTTCGGCCGATCACGGCGGCGGCGGTGCCGCGCCGGACCTCAACGATTCGTCGAACGAGTAAGGGAGGCAAGCCATGCGCTTCACACGACCCGGCGTGCGCTACAGCGAATCACCTGCGCCCGCTACGCCTTATCAGGCCGCCGCGCAGGTCTGGGATGAACGCCTCGGGAGCGCCCGCGTGCAGGCGAAGAACTGGCGGCTGATGGCCTTCGGCTGCCTCGGCCTCGCGCTGCTCATGGCCGCGGGCCTCGTCTGGCAGTCTGGCCAGTCGCGCGTCACGCCCTACGTGGTCGAGGTCGATCACACGGGTCAGGTCCGCGCGGTCGGCGCGGCCGTCACGCCGTACAAGCCCACCGATGCGCAGATCGCCTATCACCTGGCGCGCTTCATCACCGATGTGCGCTCGCTGTCGATCGACCCGGTAGTGGTGCGTCAGAACTGGCTCGAAGCCTATGGCTATACCACCGACCGGGGCGCGGCCACGCTGAACGACTACGCGCGCGCCCACGATCCGTTCGCCCACGTCGGTCAGGACTCCATATCGGTTGACGTCACCAGCGTGGTGCGCGTCACCGATACCTCGTTTCAGGTGCGCTGGACCGAACAGCACTTCAACGACGGCACACCCACCGGCACTGAGCAATGGACCGCGATGCTCACGCTCGTCATGCAAACGCCGCGTACCGAACATCAGGTGCGCCGTAATCCCCTCGGTATCTACATCAACGGGCTGTCCTGGAGCCGCGACCTGGACGCACCGGAAGGAGCCAAGAAGCCATGAAACCGTCGATCACTGCCATTGCCATCCTTGCCCTGACGGGCAGCCTTGCCGGCTGCGCCACGCAAGGCAAGCCGCCGCCGGCGATCTCACTGGACGAATCGGTCAAGGCGCAGCGGTTGCCCGAGCCGCCCAAGCCGGTTGCGGTCGTGGAAGTGCCGAAGCCCTTGCCGCTACCGGGTCAGATGAAGCCGTTGCCCGGTAGCGCCGATGCGAAGCCGACACCGGAGCCGGCGGACGCGAAGGCGCGTGTCGAGCAGGCCAACGCTGATGCGAGCGTGGTGCCGACGCGCGACGGGTACATCAATGCGATCCAGGTCTGGCCGTTCTCCGATGGCGCGCTGTATCAGGTCTATACGAGTCCCGGCCGCGTGACGGTCATCAGCTTGCAACCGGGCGAGGAGCTGGTGACGGTCGCGGCCGGCGATACCGTGCAGTGGATCGTGGGCGATACCGCAAGCGGCAGTGGCACGAGCCGGCGCGTGGCCGTCATGGTCAAGCCGGTGCGCACGGGGATCATGACGAACCTCGTCATCACGACGAACCGGCGTACCTATCTGCTCGAACTCACATCCACCGCGAAAGCGTGGATGGCCTCGGTGTCGTGGGAATACCCGAAGGACCAGATGCTGGCCTTGCAGGCCCAGGCGCAAGCCGCCGATGCGCAGGCACCGGCAGCCGAGGGCCTTTCGCTCGACCAGCTGCATTTCCGCTATGCGATCACGGGCGATCGTCCATCGTGGAAGCCGGTACGCGCCTTCGACGATGGGCAGCATGTTTATATCCAGTTTCCCGCTGGCATCGCGCAGGGCGAATTGCCACCGCTGTTCGTGGTCGGGCCGGATGGCAAGGGCGATCTGGTGAACTATCGTTTCCATGCGCCTTACGACATCGTGGATCGCCTGTTCGGTGCGGCCGAGCTTCGCCTGGGCGGTGACAAGGCAGCCGTCGTGCGTATCGAGCGTACCGACGGCGTGGCTGCGGGAGCTGGTCATGGGCACGACTGACCACGAAGCCCGGCCCGCGCCGAAGGTCGCGCCCGAGGGCGTGGCGCTGCGCGCCGCACCTCGCGCGGTCACGCGGCTCAACCGCCGCACGCTGGCCGTCTCCGCCACACTGCTCGCGGTGGCCGTAGCGGGCGCGTCGATGTGGGCGCTGCAATCGAAGGGCCGGCGCGGCTCAGGCGACCAGACCAATCTCTATAACGTCGATCGGATCACCAAAGCCGACGACCTCGACCAGTTGCCGGCCGACTACTCGAAGCTGCCGCCGAAACCCGCGCCGACGGCCCCGGCCAGCGTGCCGCAGCTCGGGCCGCCGCTTCCCGGTGACTGGGGCGCGGCGTCGGCCATGCCGCCGCTGCCGGACGGCATGGCGAATCAGGGGCCGTCGGCCGAGAGTGTTGATCGTCAGCGCATGGCCGACGAGATTGCGCGGTCGGCCGTGTTCTTCCGCACCGGCAGCGATGCAGGCAAGCCCGATGCAACCGCCGCATCTGCGGGCACCATGCCGGTAGCCAATGCGGCGGCTGGCGCGTTCAATCCGATGGGCGCCGGGCCGGCGTCCACGGCTGCGCAGCCCAACGATCCGACCGCGATCCAGAACCGGCAGGACCAGAAGGAAGCGTTCATGGCGAAAGGCGGCGATGCGGCGACCAGCAACACCGGCAGCTTGCAGGCGCCGGCTTCGCCGTACATGGTGATGGCGGGCACGATCATTCCGGCCGCGCTGGTGACAGGCATCAATTCCGACCTGCCGGGGCAGATCATCGCCGAGGTGACGCAGCCCGTGTACGACACGGCGACCGGCCACTACCTGCTGATCCCGCAGGGTTCGCGCCTGATTGGCCGTTACGACAGCCAGGTCGCGTTCGGGCAGCAGCGGGTGCTGCTGGTCTGGCTGCGCCTGGTGCTGCCGGATACCTCGTCAATCGCGCTCGACAAGTTGCCCGGCACCGACCCCGCCGGCTATGCCGGCCTGGAGGACGGCGTGGACTGGCATTGGGGCCGCGTTCTGGCGGGTGCTGTGCTGTCCACGATGCTCGGCGTCGGCTCCGAGCTGGCCGTCTCCAATCAGGGCAGCGCCAACGGCAATACGGTCATCGCGCTGCGCGACAGCTCGCAGGACACGGCCAATCAGGTCGGTCAGGAAATCACGCGCCGCGACCTGAGCATCCAGCCGACGTTGACCGTGCGGCCGGGATTCCAGGTGAACGTGATGGTGAACAAGGATCTGGTGCTGCGGCCGTATCAGCCGCTCTTTATTCAGCGAGGGCCGATGCAATGAGCACGTCTACGAAGAAACTGAGGCTTGGACCGCTTCCCGACACGCAGACTGTCAAGCTGACTTTCTCGTGCCCAGCGCCCCTTAAGGCGGATCTTGATCGTTACGCCGTGCTACATGCACAGATCTACGGCGAGACGGTCGACGCGGTAACGCTGATTCCGCTCATGTTGGAGGCGTTCATGGCGGGCGATCGGAGATTTCGGCGCATGGGGCGTTGGGAAGCAGGCTGAAGAGTTCGGCCGCGACTGGGTATTAGCCAAACCTGGCCTACCACCATCCGCCGCCGCAGACGGTGTAGTCGGCGGCGATGAGATCTACGTGGATCTGACCTAAGGCGATGCATCGGTTAAAAATGCGTTGATCTCGAATTGGCTTCTAGCTCCAATGGACATATCAACCGGAAAGCGGCGCAGGTGCGGCCATAAAGGACAATTGCTTTGCTCGGGTGCTGCCTCCGCTGCGCTACCGCCAGGTTTTAGCGCTGAGGATCGAGTCTCGTCCACCGGCATCAGATGCCTTAGCTCCGAGCGTCATTATGGTCATTGACGCCATAAATAGCTTATGGTGAAATTCGCCATATGCCGGCGAAACGGATTTTCTACGACAAACAGATCAACCCGATTAAAGGAACCATCATCGAAATGGTGATCTGGCATTTGCCTTCGCCCGTCGTCGGTAGCCGACACCGATTCAAATACCGGTTGTTTTTCGGTCGGGCAGGCGAGCGCGTTGTGGGTTACGACAACGAGCAGCCCAAAGGCGACCACCGGCACGTCGACGGCCGGGAATTACCGTATCAGTCCACTACGCCGGAGCAGTTGATCGCCGATTTTCTGGCGGATGTTCGAGAGGCGGGAGGGTAACGCGATGAGCAAGAACGTACAGTTACATGTCGGAACGGCCGATGAGATGGGGCAGCGTTTCGTTGACGCATGGAAACGCGCAGAGGCAGGCGCAGAGGTCAATGAGTCGCATTTGACGTTCATTGGCCTAGATACGCTGCTTGCAACGCTTACGAACAAGCGTCTGGATCTGCTCCGTCATGTTCATCGCAACGGAGCAGTGACGGTGAAGGCGCTGGCTGATGCGTTGTGTCGGGACTACAAGAACGTCCATACTGATGTCGCAGCATTGGAGGAGGCTGGGCTGCTAGTTCGAGATGGGCGCAAGATTGCAGCCCCCTGGGACGAATTGCAGGCTAGCATTTCGCTGTAACGAAGAAGGGGTGAATAAAATCGACGCGAAAATGAATGGCCCAGTTCCTTCGCTGGAGACGATCGGCCACTTAGCAAGCACTATGAAGGTGGAGCTGAGCACGCGCTTTCTTGAGCACTTCAGTGAGCAGCTCTATTCTTCGCCCCAAAAAGCTTTTGAAGAGTTGATCTCAAATAGCTGGGATGCGGGTGCAGATTTCGTCGATGTGAGAATCTCGCCGCAGCTTTCGAATCCGGATGCGACTATGTGTATTCTCGATAACGGCGCATCGATGGATGAGGACGGACTACGTGACCTGTGGCACATCGCTTTCTCGCCAAAACGAGATAACCCGATTCAACATGGCCGATCCGTTGTTGGTAAATTCGGAATTGGAAAGCTCGCTACTTACGTTCTCGCCTCTCGCTTGACGTTCATCTGTAAAGCGTCCGACGGAAAGATACGTCGCGTTACGATGGACTACGGCAATATTGATCGTCAAAAGGGGCTGAAAGCAGATCGACTCATTAGCGATCTAGAACTCGAGATTTTCGAGGCTACCGACGCGGATGTTAAGTTGGCCTTGGCGGTCGCAGAAGGAGGCGAAGTACTCTTAGATTTGATCTCGAATGGGTTGAAGGTGGACCTTAGTGACGCCGATCAAGCAAGCGAGTTCGGGGGAGTAAAAGCGGAGCTCACGCGTCCGAAGAAGGATACCTGGACACTTGTGGTGCTTTCGGGTCTCAAGCCCACGGGCCAGGCGTTAAAATTACATGTACTGAGACGGATGCTAGAAGCGGCACTTCCCTTTGGAAGTGAAATGCTTATTCGTGTAAACGGTAGCCGGCTTTTTTCCTCGAAGACCGATTTTCCTGTTGTCAAAGAATGGCGGATCGGACCGGACTTGGGCATCGACTATGTGGAGATTGATGCTGAGGAAGACGGTGACACTGGCGACGACGCCGAAGACAGCGCAGCGGGCGACGAGTTGAGTTCGAAAGCTGCCTACACGGCTGGTAAGTCAAAGAAGACACGGATCGCAGTTTTCAGCGGCAACAAGCCGTTTCCCTATGTCGAGATACCAGGCGTAGGGAAAGTCACCGGATTGGCTCGATTATTCGAAGAGAAAATTAGTGGTGGAAAGAGCGATGAACGAGGTTCGTCGAATGGTTTCCACGTAAATGTGTTGGGTCGAGTGGTGAATCAGCTCGACCCTAGCTTTGGGGAAGACAATCTCAGTCATGCAGCTTGGGCGCGCTTTCGAATGGCCGTTAGAGCGGACGGCTTGAATGAGTTGTTGACGACTAATCGAGAGCAGTTCAAGGAACGTCAGGAGACGAAAGTTTTCAGAGCGTTCCTGCGGCGCGTATTCAATGTAGTCCGCAGTTACCACGATAGCGATGTCAATCTAGACATGCCTGATGGAGGAGACGTTCTCGTAAAATCTCTCGGCGTCCTATCTCTCAGCCCCTTGCGAAACGTAGTATCTGAAACATTACGTACTCAAGCAGCCATACCTGGTCTATTTGACGAATCAGGCATTGCGAATAGAGAGGAGCGGCGAAAAACTTGGCGGGCTAATACTGCCGAGAGCATCCAGAGCGCGCTCGCTCATGTGAAGTATGAAAAAGTGGGCGACGATAGTTTTGTCAAATTCAGAATTTCCGACAACACGATTGTTATCAATAAAGAGCATCCATTTGTCATTGAGCATTCTCGTTCCAAAGCCGAGAAGGAGCTAATTCGAACGATTGCGATGGTCAGCTTGCTGTCCGACGTCTATGCTCTTGACATCGGAATCGAGCCGAGCTTACTCAAGGACGTTAGGTCGTATCGCGACAGACTTTTTCGCTTCCGAGCCATGCAGCGCAGACAGTCAGGAATTTCGATCGCCAAAATTCTGCTGCAAACCCAGCACGACAGTGGAAATAGCAAGCGCATGGAGGCCGCAGTCTCTGATGCTCTGCGATATCTGGGATTTCAGGTTCGGGACCTGGCGAAGCCGGGTGAGCCCGAAGGAATTGCTAGTGCCTATCCGACACCGACCGAATCAGATCCGACCGATGATTTCCCGGACCCGCCTCTTTATAGCTTTTCGTTTGATGCCAAATCATCCAAACATGACGTGGCCGCAACCGGCAATATAAAACTGGATGGCGTTGTTGAGCATCGAGAGCGATTTAAGGCGGACTATGCCCTGGTTGTTGCACCCGGTTTCAGCGACGGCGCACTTAGCACCCGATGCGAGCAGCAACGCGTCACGCCAATAAAGGCGCGTGATCTCGGGCAGTTGCTTGAGTACACTGTAGAATACGGCGCGATTTCTGTTGTCAAGCTGAGAGACATTTTCAAGATTTACGATCCGGATGCGGTGACATTGTGGGTGTCCGAGCTTCGTTCGTATCTCAAGGACAGTCGTCGTCTTACGATCGACATTTTTTTACGGGCACTCGAGGCGCTCAAGGGGCAGGTGCCGGACGTTCTTTCGGCGTCGACCATTGCACTCACATGTCGTCGAGATCTGAAGATTTCGAACGTCAAGGAGGCTGATGTCATTGCTCTTGTAAGGGGGCTATCGATCTTGATACCAGATCTCGTGGGGATTACTGAAGACAAAATTATCATTAACGCAAGTGCGAGACGCGTCGCTGACGCGGTCGCCGTCCAGCTTGAAAAATTACATGACGACGACCCTGACGAAATCGGGGGAGGGGAAACACTATGATTCGCACAATCCATCCATTTCCAGCACGCATGGCGCCAGAGCTGGCTCTTGAAACGCTCAATGACCTGGCCGCAAACAGTGTTGTATTAGATCCAATGTCTGGGTCGGGTACGGTCATTCGTCAGGCCGCTGAAATGGGGCACCGGCCAATCGGCTTTGATATGGATCCGCTCGCAGTACTAATGAGTCAAGTATGGACCAAATCGGTCCCGGACGAGCTCATCGTGACGGTAGCTGAAACCCTTCTCGATGAAGCGCGGAAGATCGGTAAGAAGAAAGTGTACCTCCCATGGATTGACGAGGACCCAGAAACGCTAAACTTTATCGACTTCTGGTTCGGGAAAGCTCAGCAGATCGAATTGCGAAAAATCGCCTACGTGCTGCACGCCTTTGGAGCGCGTCGGTTCTCTAAGGAGAAACATGCGGCTGCGGACGTTATTCGCGTGGCGCTGAGCCGCATTATCGTGACAAAGGAACAGGGCGCATCGCTTGCCCGCGATACGTCCCACAGCAGGCCACACAAGGTCGCAGAAGTTTCGGATTTCGACGTAATGTCGGCGCTTGAGCGTTCGATCATACAAGTTCGCAAGCGACTTGACGAGCATCCCCCTTCGGGCATCTCCGACATCAAGCTAGGGGATGCGCGAGCTCTCAAGAAGGTCGCAAATCAGACTGTGGACGCCGTTCTGACCTCGCCTCCTTACCTGAACGCGATCGACTATTTGCGAGGACATCGTCTTTCGCTGGTTTGGCTTGGACACCGCTTGGGTGATTTGCGAACTATCCGCTCTGCTAGCATCGGCGCTGAGCGTGGACCCGATCAGCCGAGACCCGCGGATATGTTTGAGCCAATTAGGCGTGCGATGTGTGACACGACCTCGCTGCCTACGAGACATGTTGCAATGATCGAGCGCTATTCCGAGGACCTTTATCGCATGATGTCAGAAATTGTGAGGGTTGTTAGGGTCGGTGGGGTTGCCACCTTCGTGGTCGGGAATTCATGCCTGAAAGGCTCGTTCATTCAAAATTCTGCCGGCGTTTCAGCGGCAGCATCTATGTTGGGAATGCGAACGCTTCGCGAATTTGAACGCGATCTGCCTTCAGGTAGCCGCTACCTTCCAATGCCAAAGAGCGGGAGCGGAAATGGGGCGCTGGGGAAGCGCATGCGCACCGAAACAATACTTTCGTTCGGACGAGTCTAGAAGTAGGATGTCAAGTGAATTCCGTGAGTTTTTGAATACCAATTCTTGTTTATCTAAGGCACTCATGTTGAACGCTATCGATTTAGAGAAATTTAAAAAAGAATCGAAACTCATGGATCGGTACGGGAAGCAACTGCTTCGACTGTCTGGAAGTGGCATTCCGACAGATTGCATCGAAGCAGCGGTGAACGGAGCGATTGAGAACTTGACGAAGGCGACCACTTCAGCTCTCGTTATTTATGGCGACCCGCAGAGTGGAAAGACAGAAATGATGATATGTCTAACCGCAAAGCTGCTAGACAGCGGGCATAAGACTATCGTTCACTTAATGAACGATAGTGTGGATCTATTAACGCAAAACCTAAAACGATTTAAAGCATCGGGCCTTGCGCCGGCGGCACGCATTTCTTCAGAACTCCCTGAATCTGTCGCGGGACAGAAGCCTCAAGAACTAGTCGTGTTTTGCAAGAAAAATGCGCGAGATCTTGATAAGTTGATCGAACGATTAAAGGACGTAGAACAGGTCGTGGTCATTGACGACGAAGCTGATTACGCAACCCCGAATGGAAAAGTAAATCAAGGTAAGAAGACCGCGATTAATAAATTGGTCGAGCAACTGATAGGGAAAAAGGGATGCTACATCGGCGTAACTGCTACACCTGCTCGACTTGATTTAAACAATACATTCAACAACAAAACAGAAAAATGGGTTAATTTCCCGCCGCATTCAGCCTATACGGGGCAAGACGTTTTTTTCCCCATCAATAAAAAGGTCTCGTTCCGATTAAAATTACTTGATCAAGCGGGGGACGCTAAAGAAGCACAAGCGGCATTGGTGCGGTTTTTGGTGACAGTTGCATATTTGAACGAAACTGTAAAAGACAAAGAAAAAAACTACAGTATGCTTGTCCATACGAGCGGAAAAAAACAGGATCACAGCACAGATTTAATTACGATCGAAGATTCGATAAAGACCCTGCGTGACAGTGATAGTGATGGGTTCGAAGGGTTAGTCACATTGGTTCATTCTACGGCGCAGGAATTGTATAAAGATGCAGACGCCAATCAGTTAACTTCTTACGTCGTATCCAATGCATCACGAGCGACCACTGTCGTATTGAATAGTGAGAGAGATCGGGCTGCCGCGGGTGACAGCGCCACGGAGCCCTCCTCTCCATTTACCATAATTATTGGTGGAAACATAGTTTCGCGAGGCGTCACGTTCCCAAATTTATTGGCAATGTTTTTTACACGGAATGTTCGTCACAAACTTCAACAGGATACCTATATTCAGCGCGCCCGGATGTTTGGTGCTCGCAACGAATATTTGAAACACTTTGAACTTACAATTCCAGCCGATCTTTATGCCGATTGGCATCGATGCTTTGTCTTTCATCGACTGGCGCTAGCCACCGTGAAGACGAATCTGGGCTCACCCGTCTGGATTGGAGATAGTCGAGTCGCGGTTGCGTCGCACGCGAGTATTGATAAGGCAACAGTCACGCTTGATAAAGGTGAAATGTCTTTCGGCGTCTTTGATTTTGCTCCTGATTTGGATGAATTGATTTTAAAAAATCGGAGCAGTTTGGATACGTTAAAATTATTGCGCGATAAACTTGGTGAACAGGCGTTGCCCCATTTTCTGATCGAATATATCCGAGCGGTGATTATGGATGATGCTGAATTGCTTGCAATCCACACTGCTTCGTCGATTGCAGGATATGGTGCTTCTGCCGACAAGGCGACCATTTCTCGGGAAAAGGGGTTCATGGGTAAGAATCAGCTAGAACCCAAGAAATTTCCAATTGCTATGCATCATATTAAGATATTTTATAACGATGAAGGTAAGGCAAAGCTTTTTTATAAATACAAAGAGCGTATTCAATTTGTCCAGAACATGGCGGATGTTCTCCAGGCCGCATAAGGTTCGATGCCAACTCAGTATCTGCGACTCAATCGTTCGCCAGTGGGCGACTTAGGTATCCGATAAAGGAAACTGCAATGGATGCATTTCAGCGATCGGTGGAAGGTTGCCGCTCAATGCTGTATAGAGCGTAAGCATCGCCCGTTGTAGATGATTTAAGTTAATGTAAATTTCGCCGTCGACGGGGATGTCACGTTTTTGTTTGTTGTTGTAGTTTTCGGCGTACCGAAACGCAGTCGCGCCGGGATCTATGAGAGCGATTTCCTTTAGGCGCTTTATGATCCAACTCGGCGCCGCCGCACCACCCTTTGTGACGGCTAAAGAATTGAGCTCGTCAGCGAGCTTAGACAAGTCGTGCGTTTTTACCTTGCCGATAAGGCTCTTTACCATAAGTTCTAGCGCGTGCCGGTATAGGAAAAGCGCTGGGTTGACGAGCTTGTAGTCTTCCCACGCCTGGTTTTTGATTGATTCAATCAGTAGGTGAGCTGCGTCGAAATATTGCTGGCTCAGCTCATTTAAGGTCGGCAGCGACATACCGCCGATCATGAACCCCTGCGGTCCGGACCAGGGGTCTTCGCGCACCGACGCATCGGACGGTTCTTCAAAGATGGGTCGATGCATGGCTTCGTCGGTAAAGATATCGGACAACATGATTTTTTCCATACTCACTCCGTGGTGACGAAGCCTACGGCAGAAAGTCTTTTCAGGACGATGAAGGACAGGGGCCCTGAGTGTATTATTGGAGTTGGTTGATAACGAGGTCGAAAGAGTCGATACCTCGCAAATTGCTCCGTCTCCCGCCCCGGAAGAAGATGTGTGCCTTTGACGGTAAAAGCGACGGTAAAGCCCCATGTCGATCACAGCCAATCCTTTTAACCACGCGGGCTTGGGCGGTCAGTTGATGATCGAGTGGTTTATTTTCCCTTCGGCGTCGTCTTGTTGTTCGATGCGACAGGCGTCGTACTCGACCGAATGCCGTTTTGTTTGATTTGTTTATCGATGGACTTGATTTGCTCCCTTACCTGCCGAAGAGCATCAGGTCGGAGATGACGGATACCTTCAGCGCTATCACCAACACCAACCCAGTTCGATGTTTTGCTAGGCTTTTTGGTATCCGTCATTTTACTTCCCCTTGGAACTCGGGTTGTTTGCTTGGGTTGCCGGTGCGGAGTTGGAAGCTTGGGCCGAGGGCACGGACTGGGCCTGCGATGCGTTCGAGGTTACACCACTTGCGTTCGGACGCAGCGAGTTGATACCGACAAGCGATTTTTGCAAGGAAGTAGGGTGAAGCTTGCTGATGCTGTCAAAGCTCTCGTTAGCCGGGGTCAAGCCAGAAACGTTTGCCTCATTGGTGTTGCTGTCGTTATCCATGTCACTTACCTTTATCAGTTGGATTTGATGCGGGACGGCTGGCTGGCGCCACCGGAGTTGATGAAGCTGGACGTGAAGATGTTGCCACAGGCACGGCCGATTGAGTCTCTTGAAGAGACAACGCCGGAACACTGCTGCTCGCGCTGCTGTTGACGCTGTCGCTCCGAACAGTGGGAGTCGCGGGATGGGCGGGTTTGTTATCAGCCTCTTCCTTCACCTTGTCATATGAGTCCACGGCAGCGGAGACCCCGACGAACGCAGCACAAACAACGCCGATGAAAAAGACGCACATCACGGCAAAGTCGAAGCGCTTGAGCTTCTTGGTGCTTAACTGCTCCTGTCCCTGAACCACATGAATGATGTGGTCCTTGTTCAAGCGAAAAATCCACAACAGCAAAAGCAGGTCGACCGAAAAGGCGCTGATGCCACCCAAGTAGCCGGCAAGCTCGCAAGAGGTCTTGAGACTTGATGTGGTGAGCAACGTTACAAGCAAGCCAAGACCACCGGCCGCTAAGGTGAATATACCCTTGTCGTACTCAAGCGACGTGGTGTAGTAGCCATCGAGCGCGGCGGCGTAAAATTCAATCTCGCGGTCTTTTTCAAATTCTTGCTCTTTCTGTTCAAGCTCGTCCGCTCTCCGGTGAAGCTCTTCTGCTTGCCGCTGCTTTTTCAACTGCCGCCGTTTGTTCGGTGTCGTTGTACGCAAATTCGCCTCGCGTGCTGAACGCAAAAAAGCCGCACATCCGGAGATGGCGGCTCTTCGCTGAATGGTGGTGCCCGAGGCCGGAATCGAACCGGCACGCCTTGCGGCGGGGGATTTTCTTCCCACTTCGACTTTCGCCGCCGACGCTTCCGAAGAAGCGGCGTTCGTGGTCTGGAGCACGCCTTCACCATAGCGCCGCGTGTTACCGCTTTGCCTTAGGTGCCCGCCGTCTGCTCTCTACACCTTCCCTTGGATCTTTCGATCCGAGGGTTTGGCTCGGCATTAGCTCGGACTGAATTCGTCCAGGGCCTTCACCGAGTTTGACGGGCTTCACCTCAAGAATTTCTTCGAGAGGGCTCAAATTTGGTCTGAGTCCCCTGCGTCTACCAATTTCACCACTCGGGCATGACGCGATGTTACATCACTACCTACTACGACCTACCAAGAGCCAGTACGCGCCGTACCGACTCCTGATTGGCTCCTAGCTCGAAAAGCCGACTTTTCGCTCAGGAGCCGCAATTTCCTGAAAACCTTTGCCAGACGTGGCTTTGCAGACGATGAACCTAGACTAACCGTAGGTACAAGTACCTATTTTTGAGTCCCCTGCGTCTACCTGTTTCACCACCTGGGCTTGTCTTGCGACACGCGCGCATAGAACTGCGCGCGGCGGGAAACGCAGATTATGGCTGAAAACGCCGGGCAGGGCAAGTTCCCCTTCCGTCCGGGCCTGCCGGATAAGGCGGCAAACGGCCCGCGCGGCGGCACGCCTCGCCGCGTTCCCAGAATGAATGCCTGAACCCTCAAACCGTCCGCGAGAACCGCTCCAAGGTCTGCTGACCGAGATACCGGTCGAACACCATCGCGATGTTGCGCACCAGCATGCGCCCGGCCATCAGGACTTCGAGCCTGCCGTTTCTGATCGACACCAGTCCGTCCTGTTCGAAACTGCGCAGACGCTCCAGCTCCTGCGCGAACGTATCGGCGAAGCGGATGCCATAAACCGCCTCGAATTCGTCGAGGCGCAGTTCCAGGTTGCACATCAGTTCGGTGATGACGTCGCGGCGTAGCCGGTCGTCGGCGGTGAGGCGCATGCCACGTGCGATCGCGAGGCGTCCGGCGTCGATGGCGGTGCCGTAGCCCAACAGATCCTTGGCGTTTTGCGCATACACGTCGCCCACTTTGCCGATCGACGATGCCCCAAAGCCGATCAGGTCGCACTCCGCACGCGTGCTGTAACCCTGGAAATTGCGGTGCAGGCTGCGTTGAGCCTGGGCGCGCGCCAGTTCGTCGGTAGGCAACGCAAAGTGATCCATGCCGATATACACATAGCCCGCGCTGGTCAGCCGCTCAACCACCAGCCGCAGGATCGCCAGGCGCACCGCCGGCGAGGGCAGCGCGGTGGCGTCCATCCGGCGTTGCATCTTGAAGAGCTGCGGCATGTGCGCGTAGCCAAACACCGAAAGCCGGTCAGGCGCGAGCGCCAGCATGGTGTCGAGCGTTCGGCTAAAGCTGTCGACCGTTTGATGCGGCAGCCCGTAGATCAGATCGACGCCAATCGAATGAAAGCCGGTCGCGCGTGCGGCTCGCATCACCGAGGCGGTCATTTCCAGCGGCTGAATCCGGTTGATCGCCTGTTGAACCAGTGGATCGAAATCCTGTACGCCGAGACTCAGGCGATTGAAGCCGAGATTGCGCAAATGGACGATGGTCTTGGCCGACGCCTCACGCGGATCGACCTCGATCGAGAACTCGCCCGCCGAGTCGGGGCTCAGCGTGAAATGCCGGCGAGTTGCCGCCATCAGCTCGGTCATCTCGTCGTGCGAGAGGAAGGTCGGTGTGCCGCCGCCCCAGTGCAACTGGGAGACTGGCCGCGCGGTGTCGAAGCAGGCCGCCTGCGAGGCGAGCTCGCGCTTGAGCCGCTCGAGGTACGGACGGGCATGAGCGCGGTTCTTCGTCGCGACCTTGTTGCAGCCGCAATAGAAGCACACGGTGTCGCAGAACGGGATGTGGAAGTACAGCGAGAGGTCCGTTGCCGAGGCGCCGGGATCGGCTGCGGCGCGCAGATAGTCGGCCTGGTCGAAATTGTCGCGGAACTGAAGGGCGGTCGGGTAGGACGTATACCGTGGGCCGTTCGCGCTGTACTTGGCGAGCAGGTCGGGACGAAACAGGGTATCGGCGGTGGTCATGGGTGGCTCGGTGGGCGCCACGCCGGGAAGGGCGGAAGAGACCTGCGGGTCGGCTAGGCCGGATGGAACGGGGCAGGCGCCTTCTGAGCGTGGCCTTGGGTATCGTGGCCAGTCTACGTGAGCACCCAAGGCCTGCATTGTGTAAAAAGGTCGCACGCGGCGCAATGGCACAATGCGGGGTTGGCGTGCTGCAGGGGCGCCGTCAGCGGTCGTTGGAGTGTTTCAGGAAGAATGTGGTGACTGTCGAATCTCTGTTTCAGGTAGCGGGTCATGCGTGCCGCCCGGACTGCGGCGCGTGCTGTATTGCGCCGTCGATCTCGAGTCCGATTCCCGGCATGCCGCACGGCAAGCCGTCAGTCAAGTAATTACACCATGAACTGTCGCCCCAACTGCGGTGCATGTTGCATCGCCCCGTCCATATCTAGCCCCATCCCAGGCATGGCTCGTGGAAAGCCAGCGGGAGCACGCTGCATCCAGCTCGACGAAGATGACCGATGCATGATTTTTGGTCGTCCGGAGAGACCAGTCGTTTGTCAGTCTTTGCGGCCAAGCGATGAGATGTGCGGGGAGAGCCGAGAGCAAGCTATTCGCTGGCTCGATAGAGTGGAACGACAGACTTCTCCCAATTGAGCGTGGCTATAATGATGCGCCGCACCTTTCGGCGGTTACAGGGCGATAGAAAGAAAACTGACGACGTCTTCACGGGGGAACTGTCATGCCAGCACTCGACGAAAAAATCGTCGCCGACGTGGCCGAACGGCTTCGCCGACACCTCGCGGGTAAAGCGGGATATGGGGAAGCGAAATACTTGACGTCGGGTGGTTCCGCAGCGGTGTTTTTGGTTCCATCCCCTACGGGTCAGCGCGTGTTCAAGGGCTTTAACCCGAAATTCTTTGACGGACTCACCGGGGCTGCCGAGCGAAAGCGCTTAGATGTGCAACGCAAGCTAATAGGGCATCCCTGCCCCTCGCTAGTCCAGACATTCGAAGTCGTCGAAGCGGAGGGTACCGCTTTCGTTGAAATGGAGTACTTGGACTGGCCGCCGCTCACGGAGGCGCTCGTCACGGTACCTGATGAAGCTGTGGTTCCTTTGTTCACCCAGCTTGTCGACGCAGTTAAGTTTTTGGATACGCTTGGGATAGTGCACCGTGACATCAAGCCCGAAAACATCCACGTTTCAGCGGATTTCACGACGCTCAAGCTGCTCGACCTTGGCGTCGTGCGAGAGGTTGAGCAGAGCGACGCGCCGGATGGCGCTATAACGGACCATGGAAGTACTCGACCGTTTCTTGCTACGGCGCAGTACAGTTCGCCGGAGTACCTGTTCCGACTGGACGAGCCGTCGCCGAAGTTCTGGAAAGGTTTGAACTTTTACCAGCTTGGCGCTGTGTTGCACGACCTCATAGCAAAGCAGCCTCTATTCCAGTACGAGATGAGCCTGGAAAACAGATGGCTTGTCGCGCGAGCGGTGCTCTCAAAGGTGCCCGTATTCTCTGACGGAAATCCTGCTCGATTGGCGAGCCTCAAATCACTTGCTTCGCGTTGCCTTGTGAAGGATTTGGAATCCCGCCTCCAATTGGTGGGCTGGGAGGATTTCAATTTGGGCGATGCGAAGGACCCCCTTGCGACATTGCGAGCTAGGCTTGCGAAAGGCAAGGTGAATGCCGGTGGCCAAATGAGCGCAGCAAACGCTTCCCGGCTAGAGTTCGATAGAGGCGAATTCTTCCGGCGCTTTTGCGAAATGGTGCGGACCGAACTCTTGCAGGTGTGCGGAACTGATATGCCCCTCACGCTCCGTCCGTCGGCTCCTGGAGATGTGCAGGTTGCTCAGTTACTCTTAGCTGTAAGCGCCGAATGGACGGTTGAGTGTGAGCTACATTTCGATTGGCAGCAGCCGCTTTATGAAAGAACCGTCAACGTGTCGCTCCGGGCAAAGCTGGTGCGAGCGGCGCAGGCCGTTGGTAACGTCGGAACTAGCACGCGGTTGGTCGCCGTAGCTACCATCGGGGAGAATGAAGCAGAGGGGGCCGCGTCGGCTGCCGGTGCTGTCGCGAATGCGGCTGGCTCTGCTCTTGACCGCCTGGAGGGCGCAGCGGATGCAAGCACACTCCACGACGCCGACCTGGTTGCTTAACCCTCAAGGAGCAAAAAAATGAACAAGGGTTGGTTTAGGTCAGTAAAAGAACTTGATGACGACCAGAAGGCGTTCATCAAGCTTCCTCCATATGGCAAACATTCACTGGTTGGGCCGCCTGGCTCGGGGAAGACAAATCTCTTATTGCTTCGTGCAGAATTTCTTGCAGGTACCGGTGAGAAGAATGTCCTTATTGTTACCTATACTCGTGCGCTGGCCGATTTCATTCGAACAGGTATCGGAGCCGCAGGCCTAATATCGCCCGACCAAGTTAAAACCTATCATTCTTGGGCATCGGACCATATTTTTCAGTATTTGGGCCGGCCGGCATTGCAAAAGAATATTGATTTTGATGACCAGTCACGCGCCGAAGTGCTGGCGTTGGTGAAGGAGGCTAATCTCAAAATTCCCGCGCCCAAGCTCTTTAGTGCAATATTCGTAGACGAGGCGCAAGATTTAACATCCGAAGAGCTGGAAGCTCTCTTGGGTTTAAGCGACAACGTTTGTATTTGTGGCGATGGCCGACAAGGAATTTATAATCGCGATGGACTGGCTGTCGCTGAAAAGCTAGGTTTGCAGCAACACACTTTAAAGCGCCATTTTCGTATTGGTCAGCGTATCGCTCGTGTCGCTGACCGACTATTGCCACCCGCGTCGGGTGCTAACAGCCTCGAGGCAACATCGAACTACAACCCCAAAGAGCAAGGGGAGTCTAGCGCAAAGATGCATCTCCTGAAAAGCAGGGATGAACAGTTCGAGAAGATGCTAGAGATGATACGTGTCCAGCTTGACGCTTTTGCTGGCGATACAATCGGAATTTTTTGCGGGAAAAAAGATACTCGAATCGAGTTGCGTGAAAGATTCAATGCTACTGACCTTGCCGATAAAGTGGCAGTCCACGGAGTGGACGCTGATTCTACTTTTATGGGTGGACGTCCAATTCATGTTTTAACTATTCATGGTGCTAAGGGGACTGAATTTAGAGCGGTGCATATGTACGCCACCGAAGAGCTTGCCGATTTTCCGTTAAATCGTTCACGATTGGGGTTCACAGCAATAACGCGTGCAAAAACCGCGCTGAACGCTTATCGCACAGGCGACACGAACAAACCGCTCGAAAACGCATTTTCTGAGCCAACGCACTTTGACCTTGAAGATTTACTGCCAGGTGACGCAGCATGAATGAACCCACCATTCGTTGGCAAATATTTCCACGGGATATTGTTCCCGATGTGCTATTTGGTGGACGCCATACTTTAAGCGGTCCCGCGCATTTCTCGATTGAACCCTATGACCTAAAAGATTCGCGTGTAGCCGTTGGGTATTGTGATTCGAGAATGAGAGCCGACTATAATCCGCCCGTCCTCTTAGTGCTGGGGGATGCGTCGGCCGTCGAAACACTTTCGTGGCTCAGAACATATGCCCCTGAGACGGCACCATTGAGTCAGTACGCACGGGTAGTATCTAGTCAAGATTGGGGGATTTTCGGCAGGACGCAGGAAGACATGCGCGATTTGCGCGAGGATATTTGGTCGTCTGTCATTCTGGGTGAAGTCTTAGCTCAGGGTGAAACCGATGTCGAACTGGCGTCTGTTCCTCTATCTCGCGCTGGAGCGTGCTTCTCGATGGCAATCGCGCGGGCTGCCTGTATGCATGGGACGGGTGAGGCGACCAAGATTTGTGCTGACCGGCTGAGCCAGGTCGAAGCAGACAGACGTTTCGTGCGGCGCTCAGTTACGGTTAGCGATTTGATGCCTATCTGGGCGATGGCGGGAGGGCAATTCGGACCGCCCGTCTCCGCCGAGGAGACCGCTAACTTGGTCCTCGACGCTGCGTCGAAGTTTATGCGCGACTCCGCGCGCGCCGCGTTATTTCCCACGTCGATGAAAACGGTTTCGCTCGTTTCCACAACATCGGCGGTGTATTTCCCCACACACTGGTGGGGCATCGAGTAAGGTTCGAAGGAGATGTCACAGGGGTAATTGGTGTGGAGGCCTCGGTGAAGACTGCGGATGCGCCCAAATTGGCGCAGGCATTCATCGACTTCGGAGCCGAATCGATGGCTGAGTGTCCGGTGAAAGTCGGAGATCTTGGAGCCTTCACACGGCCCTTCATGGCCCTCGGCGATCGCTATGTAGCGAAGAGCATGGATGATCGGATCGGTGTTGCGGTCGCAATCGAAGTTGCGAAGCGGCTTCGCAATACTCCGAACGAGATTCAGTTTGCTTTTACAACGCAGGAAGAGGTCGGGCTGCGCGGCGCTAAAACCTCTGCGTATGGCCTAAATCCCGATGTCGGTATCGCTCTCGACGTGACGCGCACCGGGGATACACCCAAGGGGATCAAGATGGCTGTTGAACTGGGCGGTGGACCGACGATTAAGGTCCGCGATTCTGGCTCACTCTCAGATCCGAGGGTTGTGGATCTGATGGTTAAGCGGGCGGAGGCCGCCGGTATTCCTTATCAGCTCGAGGTGCTTCTGGCCGGCACCACGGATGCCACCGCCATTCAGATCACCCGCGCCGGCGTTCCGGTGGGAGTGATCTCGATTCCGTGTCGTTACATCCACACACCGTCTGAGATGGTGGATGCTGACGATGTTGAGAACGGGGTGCGGCTATTGTCGGAGGTCATTTCGAACCCAATGGAGGCGGCAACAGCCCCAGTTCGATGACGCGAGCGATAGCCTTTAGCCGCTAAGTATCTCCACACGAGTGTATCCAGTGATATGTCCTAATCCGGCTCCCCAGACAATGGTGGCACGCTCTCAGTGGCGCTGCGCAAGCCCTATTTGATGATAAGCGCCTGGAACGGCAGGGCGGAGCGTTTGCTTCGCCGATCAGTAGAACGAGCTAACAATAGAAGATTTCTCGAAATCGTCGAAGTGGTGGCAGTCTTCGTGGTTACTTTGATTATTTCCGGATTTTTCTATAAACACGGCGGTCAGCTAATTGGATCAGACATGCTTGGCTACGTGGATGTCGGCTTTTTCCAGATTCAGTCAGAACATTTACTTAACCGCTATGCACACATCTACGCCCTCCACACCCTGATCCAGCTTGCGCCAAGCCCATTGGAGGGTCTTCGCTATTTCTCGGCAATTGCGGCGGGCCTTAGCGCTCTTCTCGTATACTACTCCGCTCGATCCATGTCGAAGAATCCGCAAATTATTCGTGGTGTAGTCGCGATTTTGATTCTGTTGAGCTTCACCGTTGTCGTGGATCTTCTACAGGCCCCGCTTGCGGATACATCAGCCATGGTAGCTGTGCTTGCGCTCACAGCTGTGTACGTACGCTCAGCCAATGGAGACCATGGTAACCCCTGGCTAATCCGATTGCTCGGACTGATGATCTTTCTTGCCTTCAAGACCAAGGAGACGACTTTGGTTTGGAGTGTGGCGCTAATTGGTCTCGGAATTACATCCGAATCCCGCCTCGATACCCGGAGACTGGCCAGAAATCTTTGGAATATATTTGCGGGTATCCTCGCAGGAGTTGTAGTTTTCATTGTGGCTAATTGGATCTTCCTTGGCGAGCCACTCTTTGGTCTTAGGCCATCAGATTTCTTGGCGTATATCGAGTTTTGGAACCAAGTCGCAACTCAAAGATCTGAGCCGATCGATATTTTGACCGAAAGCATTCTCCCTCACGCTGCTATTCCCCTCATCCTATATTTGGTGGCCGGAGTTTGGGATCGGAGCCGTTCGATATTCTCGCTGCAACCGCTATGGCTCATGCCTTTGGCCCTAACGGCGCTACTTGCCGTAACGGTAAACCGCGTCACAGCTGGTATCGTGCTTAGGCACTTCCTGCTTGGGTTCGCTCTTATCGCCGTGCTAGGCGCGCAAGTGACCGGCACCCGTCTACCAAGGCTAGCGGACCGGCGGATGGCGATTGGGCTGATCTTGGGAACGCTGGCGATTATCGGGATCGGAACGTTGATCGGATTGAATTTGCGTTCGACTTGGCCATTCCCAAGCTACTTTAGGACTATCCTTGCTCCAGTGATACTTGCCGTCGCCTTGGGATCGATGGCTACATTCCCCACGCGCCGGCGAATGGTTGAGATCCCTATTCTGTTGTGTATTTTGGTACTGACGATTTATCCAATGCGGATCAAACTCCCACAGCTGGCAATGGCGAACCCGATCTCAATGCCTAATGCTCGATTCGACCCGGTGCTGGCATTTGCCGACGAACTTAGTGATCTAGAGAGCGACACAACCTTTGTGTCAGAATCTATGCTTCCTTACCTGAGCATTAAATCTGATCGAAATGAACTGAGGGCTATTTTTAACGTTGCGTTGGACGCCCGGACGGAGCGGGATAATTTTATTATTGGTGCAGTGGAAAGCGAACTGCTTGATCATCTTGAGCTTGGCAGGTTTGACAATGTTCTGGTCACATCAGGCGATTGGGAGTGGATGCAGACAGCATCTCAGGATCAACCCGAATGGAGGGACCAATATTCAGGAACGCTTGAGCCGTCCGGGCAATTCGTGCTCCTGGTGAAATCGGATCCAGACTGAGGGACTCTCATTAGAAATATATTGAATTCCGATCGCAACCGAACGTGGCTTATTACAGCGGTCCTGGTAGCAGCCGTCATATTTCAGATCTACCTTGTAATGACCAGCTACGGCTGGACCTGGGCGAAAGCGACTCTGCGCTCCACGAATCTCCCCGCCATGAAGCGAAGCTCCCGCTTCTTATTCGGCGTAGAAGGGTCCGACTACATTGATTTTCTTCGGGCCAATGTTCCTGAGGATATGCCAGTTGTTGGACCTGAGGGAGTAGGAGGCTACGGTCATCAGAATCTGCTTCAATTCTTCCTATTACCGAGGCCAATTCCCGGTGGCCCCTGCATTGGTGCGGGCGATACATCGCCCGCTTGCACTGAATTCCTACTCGCGCGCAGCCACTACGTTCCCGCACTCGGCGAATTCCCAGTAAGTGCAATTATGGAGAATCACAAAGAGCTCGTCGAATTTGACGGGCCCTCCGGCGGGTTCCGCGGCGTCTACGTTCCCGAGGGCTCCGGTTCCGCCGTGCCGGTTGTCCTGCAAACCAACTCAACTACCGACTGGCTCCGGTACTCAGCCACCAGTCTGATTGTCTATGGACTTGTATTCTTTGTAGGTTTTGCCGTCGTCGCTCCGCTAATTGGCCGCGAGGCGTATGGGTGGTCTCTGGCAGTTGCGTTTCCAGTTGGGAGTGGCCTGATCACTTGGTTGGTCTTTCTCTTTTCTTGGGCAGGCCTGCCCCTAAGCGCCTTGTCGTACCTTCTTGCGGCGACAATTCTCTGCGCGCCGGCCCTCATCTGGATTGTAAGGACTGGTGGCGTCGGCAAATTTATCGATGCGGTTCGATCATGGAAACGGCCGAAGGCTCAGGCAGTCTTGAAAAATCCGCTGGCTGCTGCTGCACTAATTGCGCTTATCGGTATCTTGAGCCTCTCAGTCATGATCACGATTGGCAGGGCCTATTCCTTATTTGACGGGATCGCAAACTGGGCATTGAAAGGCTATGCCATTGCGTATGAGGCTTCGATCTTCGCTGGAAGTCGGTGGGGCGGTCACTTGCTGGAGTATCCACAGAACCTACATCTGCAAATTGCCTTATTCCGCATAGTAGACGGAGATGCCCTTCCCGGTTCGAAAGTCTTGTTTTCCCTGTACTTCGCCTCGTTGGTCGGCGGTTGCTACTTGTTCTGGAGATCGTTTGGATCCCGCAGAAGCATCGCACTACTTGGCGCCTTGATCCTTGCAACTACACCCGACCTGTTCAAGCATTCGACAATAGGATTCGCGAATCTTCCCATGTCGGTGTACCTCGTTTTAGGTACGCTGATAGGCCTTTACGGAATTCGGAAGTCGTCTCCTAGGACGCAGATTGCAGCCAGCATGCTCTTAGGATTAGCGGCATGGACCCGATTAGAAGCCGCGATGTACAGT
>SDBV01003599.1_pt1 | contig 22696 bp, 17 predicted proteins | sample 2277081 | NCBI WGS metagenome assembly SDBV01 (sample SAMN10402039, study PRJNA504765) | marine sediment metagenome | isolation source: marine sediment core GS10_PC15, 223 cmbsf | place: Arctic Ocean: Southern Knipovich Ridge | collected 2010 | reverse complement strand
CGACAATGTCGATGGGGAAATTTAGATCTTTGACCATCCGACGGATGACAACAACTTGTTGGGCATCTTTCTGCCCGAAATAAGCCTTATCAGGCAGCACGGAATTGAATAATTTCGCGACAACGGTCGTAACTCCACGAAAGTGCCCAGGTCGCATTTTTCCCTCCAAAGGTTGAGCTGTACGCTCAACAGTCACCCAGGTTTGGAAATCAGGCGTATACATTTGCTCCAGTTCTGGGACCCACACCAGGTCCACACCATATTTTTCTAGCAGTACGAAATCTTGCGGGATATCGCGTGGATATGCATCTAAATCCTCGTGTGGACCAAACTGAGTTGGATTAACAAAAATGCTGACAATAACATTGGCACACTCTTGACGAGCTCTCTGGACCAGGGATAAATGTCCTTCGTGGAGATATCCCATAGTTGGAACTAAACCAACTGGAGATGGTAAGTCATTACGAATTTGACGTAAATTGAAAATCGATTGAACCGTGTTCATATTATTCGGGAGAGTTCTCCATCATAGTTGGTAGGAACATTCCTACCTTTGCATTTGATCTGTATTGACCTGACCCTACATGATTGAACCATCAGGCACCAGATTTTATTGTCATGGCCTTCACCAATAACCACAGCATACGATTGTAATCTACGGAGGCGCCTGCGGTCTCTCCAACTCGTACAATTGCACCATTAATTGCATCGATCTCCGTTTGACTTCCTCGCCAGACATCTTTATACATGGAAGAATAATTCGAGGCTGTCCGCTGAGCAACAGATTCGACAGCTGCCACGGGATCCGAAAATGGCAGACTGATCTCCACGGTTGAGGCAACGTCTGCGGCTTCAATCGTCACTAGATTCATCATCTTACGCGCAGGTGGAATTTCCAGTAGATCACCATTGGGGACTTTTAGTATAGCAGTTAATGGGTTGATGGCGGCATTAATCACTAACTTTCCCCAGATCAGAGAATCAGTATCTTCGACAGTCTCGACCTCAAATCCTGCCCGGATCAATAGATCAACCAGGGTCTTTGAATATTCGTGATTTCCAAGACTGATCACGCCTTTCCCAGCCATGCGAACGATTCCAGGTTCGATCAATGATGCCCCGGCGGTGGTTACACCTGAAGCAACTCGCGGTTCACCAAGCACTTCGGCCAAAGTCTTGTGATTATCGAGACCATTTTGTAAAGTCAGAGCTAACCCATCATCGGCAAGACATCTGGTTAGCCTTAAGGCAACTTGCTGTGTCTGGTATGATTTGACTAAGATGATCGCGAATTGACTCCCAATACACTTTTCGGGATCATCTGTAGCTTCAACCGGATATACAGATTCATGCCCGTGTTGATCAATGAACCGCACACCAAACTTATTCAGGTTCTCAATACTTTCAACCCACGTGCCCAGCATGCGGACACTCAAGCCGCTTGCCGCAAAGCGCGCCGCAAACAGACTTGCCATGGCTCCTGTACCGACTACAAGTATGGGAGGCGTCCGAGAAACCATTGGGGAATTTACCTGCTTATGACTGACGATGGATCACAACTTGAATTTGATTTAGTTTCCAATCTCTGTCATCAAGATCATCCATTCCTCGTCTGGCATATCTATGGTATGTTCTGCTGCAGGAAAACTGCCAGCATCAATATCCGAGATGAATTTATTAAATGCGAGTTCCATCTCACTGAAAAAATCAGCATATTTCCGCACAAATTTTGGTGTAAAACGATCAAAAAGACCCAGTAAATCGTGTGTCACTAAAACCTGACCATCACAACCGCTGCCTGCTCCTATTCCAATCGTTGGGATGTCTAGCTTTTCCGAAATCAATTCAGCCAAACGTCCTGGAACAGCTTCCAGGACCAGGCTAAAACAACCAGCATCCTGGAGCAAGAGAGCATCTTCATATAGACGCTTTGCAGCTGCTGCTGTTTTACCCTGGGCACGGAATCCTCCAAATAAATTGACGCTTTGGGGAGTCAAGCCGATATGTCCAACGACCGGGATACCGGCGCTGATTATCGACCGAATGCTATCCGTTCGTTCCCGGCCGCCTTCTAATTTAACCGCATCCATACCACCCTCTTGCAAAAACCGGCCGGCATTTCTAACGGCTTCTTCAAGCGATACCTGATAGGACATAAATGGCATATCACCAATTAACAGTGCATATTTTGCGCCGCGCGCGACTGCCCGGCAATGGTGAAGCATCTCCTCCATGGTGACCCGGAGCGTATTTTCATATCCCAAGACAACCATGCCGAGTGAATCGCCCACCAGTATTGAATCAATGCCGACGCGATCCATGATTAGGGATGTCGGGTAATCATACGCAGTCAGAATACTGATCGGATCACCGCGATCCTTCTTCTGCTGAAACACTTTCGTTGTTATTTTTCTGCGATTCGCAACAAGGGATTCTGAGGAAATATTAGGGATTGCTGACACGGTACCCTCCTTTGTTTAGTGGTAGGGGCCGAGGATTTAGATGGAGGATGTCGCCTGTGATTATTGAAAATAATCTAGTTAATCACACCAACCAAATCTTTGGTAAAGAATATTAAGGTGGATTCACCCAGTCCTGGTCATACATGATCCAGGCTGGTAACTAATTATCTCTAATTTCTCTATTTTTGACAAGGTATTCATTCCGAATACCCCATACGCTGCAAAGCAGGCACAAATGTATTAGTGAAGCCTTCAAGCTGGGAAGGAGTGAAAACACGCCTGAAACGTTCAGGCTCACCCTTACTGAAATGAGTGCCGATGCGCTCGGGACCACCTTGCTCTGGACGGTATTGGTCAAACACCTGATCGGCTATACCTTGATCGATCCCAAGAGATAAATAATCAACTAATCGTTCACTTTCCGCTCCATAATCTGCCACAAAATCCTCGTACCGGACAATCAACACTCCTTCTATTTTCGACCACACTTGCCAAATATCCACATAGAAATCAATAAACGCGGCCGCTGATTCCAGGGTTTCAAGGTGAGAGAATGCATTCGGGCGATCATTTATTAACCCCTGTTGACCGTACTCATAAGCGGATAGCATCGCTGCGCGCGGATCGCGGTAAATGTAGATCGTTTTGATCATCTGCTTACGTTGCATCAAACGGGTGAAGCTTGTCGGTCCTGCATGGGTCTTTATGACATATTTATTACCGAGCAACGCAGGGAATAATACCGGCATCAAACGGTATGGTTTAAGTGTGCTAATATTGCAATTTACTTCGGTCAAGAAACGCTGCAAGCGAAATTGTTCGCGAATTGAGCGCGCATTTTGTCCCCCACTCGCAACCACTAAATCATGAACCAGATTATAGTACCATCCCGAGCCTGCGCGGGGCATGCCTGCTGAGATGATCAGCTTCGAGTTCACAAGCGTGCATCCCCGCTGTATTTACTTTCTAATTCTTGTTTTTCAGGCTGGGATAAAAAAGCCACCTCAAGAGCATTGCGCTGTGCTTGGTGAATCTGGTCTTTGGTTAGACCTGCTGCCGGTGCTGCAACCTCGTATTCATGAGTCAAATCTATGCCGCTAATGCCAGGATCATCTGTGTTAATTGTCGCCAATAAGCCATGTTGTAAAAATCGGAGTAAGGGATGGCTAGCGTAATTTAAGACAGTCCTGGTCTGAACATTGCTGGTTAAATTGGCCTCTACGCCAATGCTCTTCTCAACCATATAGTTCAACAGCTCTCCATCCTCCTCCGCATGCACTGCATGCCCGATCCTCTCCGCTCCAAGACCTTTAATCGCTTGCCAAACACTCTCCGCACCGGCAGATTCCCCAGCGTGAACCGTCACGTGCCAACCTGCATCTCGAGCTGAATGCATATGATCCACAAACAATTCACCGGGGAAATTCGCCTCATCCCCAGCTAAATCTAAGGCAACAAAACCATCTCGGTAGTTCAAGAGTGCGGCAAGTTCAGCATTGGCTATTTCAGGTCCATAGGTACGACTGATGATTCCGATCAAATTCACTTTCATCCCAGTATCTTGCTGCGCCTCCGTGACGCCGTTGATTATTGCTTCAACAACCCCAGAAGGATCCAATTCGTGTGGCTCAGCCATAAACCAAGGACTGAAACGCAGCTCTACGTAATCCAAACCCTCCTTCCAGGCATCTTCAACATTTTCATAAGCAACCCGCCGGCAATCCGTATAATCGACCAATACACCTACCATCCACTCAAATTTGGCGATAAAAGCCATTACCCCTGGTTGAGGCTCCGTAATTTGCACATACGGTCGGAGACCCTCGATATCCCAGGCTGGGAGCTGAAGATTATGTTGGCGACCCAGCTCGAGAATAGTTTCTAACCGGATAGATCCATCCAGATGGCGGTGGAGGTCAATCAGAGGGAAATTTGGGTCGATCATTGTCATCCCACTTTATCGTTAATTAATTTTAAGTATTATAATTCTGGATGAATATTCCTGGCAACCACAATATTAGGAGTCAACCATGAACCGAGCAATTAACTTTCTTTTGGGGGCAGCAATTGGAGGTTTCATTGGAGCGACAGTAGCTATTCTCCTCGCCCCTTCATCCGGAGACGATCTGCGCTCTGAGATCGGCATGCGAACAGATCGTATTCGTTCAGAAGTCGCCAAAGCTGCTGCTGATCGACGCGCGGAGCTAGAGAGTCAATTAGCTGCGCTCCGTGCTCCGAAGCAGTACGATCAATAGATTTAGATGAATATAGGCAAAAACCGGACGATTGGTAAACCGTCCGGTTTTATTACACCAATTCTTGACACTTGGTCCCAACTTACTCGGGCTGTATTTCAATACGGTATGCTGCTTTCTGACGAGTAAAGCGAGTTGTTCCACTCACGACTAGAACTGCCTTATCAACATCTTGGTCGAGATGTAAACGAATTTCAGCTGTAACATCCTTTTCCAGTGGGATATGAGTGACTTCTATCGATTCCCCAAATGTGATCAATGATAAACGATAAGTTTGGGGAATTATATTGTCAATCCGCAGCCAACCTCCAGCCTCCCAGTTGTCAACACCTTCTTCAAAATCAGAAAAATAACCGATCTCTGGGATAGCGATATCATCGATCAACATCCCTTCACCATTTGCAACTGCATCAGTGACATATTCAAAGCGAATTTGGATTTCTTTCCCCGCATAATTAGTTAAGTCAACACTTTCTTGTATCCAGCCGCCGCTGATCCCATTGTAGCCCCATCCAAAACTATTACCAGATGGATCCTCTGAGGTCCCGGAAGGGGTTATCAGAATTTCCCATGATTCACCATCTTCTGATGCTTCTAAATAGACATAATCATAATCTTCTTCCAGGTCATACCAGGTCCAGTAAGTGAGAGTAATCGGACCTTCATGATCAGTGAAATCAAAAGTTCTGGTGAGGGTCATATCCGCTTCATCCCCCTTATTCGACCAAAAATAATAATCTCCTGAATATGGATCCTCGGGAATGATTTTGGCTTCCATTGATCCCTCAAAACGCAGAATATAATCGCCTCTACAATTTATACGAATGTAATCAACCCCATACTGGTGCACATCACGGATCAATGATTCTGATGGACATTCATAGATAGTTTCAGTCGCTTCAGCCTGGGGAGCATCCGGGAAGTTGTAATAGGTATATCTGCCATCCGAAACGCGGTCGTTCTTTAGAAAAGTGGCGGTCACCCAATCAAAAAATACATCATCTGCTTGGATCGGTTCCCCGGTTAATGGGTCGATGGCCTCAATTTGCATAAGAACCTGATCCACACCTTCAAAGCCGTTGGCAGGATTGGCAACCAGCAACTGCGTGGCTTGGTCACCAAATCGATCCAGAAAATAAGTAAAGAATAAGAAAGACGCCCCATAGTGAGGAGAAGTTTGACCATTGTTATATGGCCAATCATTAAGCTGCAGATCAGGATTGAGGATATAGCTGTATTGTGAACCTACCTCATAACCATTTAATAAGACTGCTAATTCGGAAAACCCTTCATTGACCCAAGAGGCTTCATTTCGATCCCGATACCAGTGGATCATATGCTGAAATTCGTGTGCCAATACCCCGTATGCATATTCGCCAGCTAGATTTACGGTATCAGAACTCAATACAAACGCTTCGTGAGCGTTGGAATACTCATGAGCCAACGGATGCAGTTCATCCGCCGATGAGAAATAACCAGCTAAATTAGACCCCAGACCCTTGGCGTAGATGATATAGAGATGCGGGTCTCCATCAACCCCCGGGGTCCACTCACTGCCAAAAAAGGCTCGGGTTCGCGGATAAATCTTATTCTCAAAAGTGTCTACCAGCTGCTTTAGGGCATCCAGTTCAAATGGAACACCATCTTGGATCCAGAAATAAACATGATCCGACGCGTATTGAAGAGTCGTACTGATTTGAAAATTCTCATTCGTATCAACATTGGAGACCCAAAAGTCTTCCTGGCTTCCAATTTCGATGATGCTACTCGGTGGTGGTACTGTAAGAGGGATATTCTGCTTTCCCTCAAGACGTTTCGCCAGATCTCGTAAATCACTCGGTGGAATCTCAACACCTTTTAAGTTTTCCAAAGTCTCGCCATGGTGAAATAATGGTTGATTTTCGCCAGACGGGTCTGAAGCAGATACAAGGTTGGGGCGAAGGACTACAGGTGTGCTGGTGGGAAGAGCAGATCTGATTAATCCAGCTTCTTCTCCCCCAAAGCTTTCGATAAAAAATCCGAATCCATATATTCCAGAGATTAATATGCAGCCACAAGCAACGATCACAATTGCGACCGATAATCCGATTACCCAACCACGTTTCATCAATATCTCCCAAACTTCGAATCCAATTAGAGTGAGTATTAAAATAAAGAATTCAAACTATGCGCAATCAAAATTTCCCGGCCACCGTGAATTGTCTTTTTGACAACCGCATCGCGGCGGTGATCAAACCAAAAACAACCCACATGTTGGGTATCGCAAATGAATCAAAAGAAGAAGCAACCAAGCCAAATGCGATCAACCCTAGAATTCCACCAACTCCCCAAAATTTTACCTCGAGATTGGGTGAAAACCATAGATACAAGGCACATCCTAATATTGCCATAACAAATGCAATGAAAGTCGCCAAGCCAAGCATACCCGTCTCAGCCATCACTCTCAAAATTAGATTCTTGGGTGTGATCAACCTGCTGCTCCCTACTTCAGGTACAACCAGACGGAGTACTTCAGGAATTGCAGCTAGTGGTCGATCCGGTAGTTTTTCATCAAAATAGAAGGCATAATTTCCCAATCCAACCCCCAAGATAGGGTAGTCATCGTATACCTGGTATGCTGTTTCCATATAGGTGTATCTTGCCCCAAAGCCCAGATATTCAAAATAATTGATTATATAGCGTACATATCCCTGGTTGGGTGTGCGCTGCCAATATTCCCAAATGCGGGCAAAAAAATCGTTCCTCGATCCAGCGAAGAAAATAACCGCACCCATAATCACGACCAATACTGCTCCTTCACCGATCCGCCTCCAAGGAAATCTCCTTGGAGATTTTGTCTCATTGGAATCATCTGTCTTTTTCGTCCTAAAGAATAAAACCCCCATTAACACGAGAACCATCATCACAATCAATCCAGCACGCGAAAATGTGAATGGCAGCAAGGCTAACGCCCATCCCAGAAGGAATAGCTCTATCGTTACCCATCGCCACCGCCATTTGAATACTGTGTAACCTGAAAGGACTGCGGCCAGGAGCCAGGGTAAGAGCAAAAAACTGATCTGATCTGCAAACCAGTTGGGTTCATATGTAAGCCCAGAGACCCGGTTGGTGAATAATCGCCGGATGGAGATATATTTTTGAACAGAGCTCATCAGGTCAAACCAACGTGGTGAAAATTGAACCACATAAAGCGCTTGTAACGTCCCCCAAAACATAGCCATAACGAAACCAGCATACAGCCAGCGCAGGGAAAATCTAAGATCTTCCTTGTTCAATGGCCACAAGGTGACCACGAGATAGATTGCTCCACCGACACCTAAGGTTGCCAATGCCCGAAACATTCGCGCCATTACTGATACGCCTTGAATTGCTTCAATCCCCCTCAATGCCGCGAAGAGTGAGCTAACCACAGCAATGACCACAAATGGCAGGAATGAGAGTATTGTTTTTGGGATTGGCTTAGTTAATAAGCGCGGCAAGATAACCAGCAACAGCAAGATGATCAACGGATAAATGGATAATGGACGAACAAGTGTGCCCCCCCCAATATTATCTGGAAAGAACGGGAAGCTGCTTACCGGGAGAGTAACTAAAAAGAGCGCCCAACAAATTCTTGAGAGTGTGGAGATCAATCTCTTACCATTGGTCGACCACCAACTGCCGATCATAGATACCCTTTGCGCGTAATCTGGACCAAGAACACAAGAATCCATAACAGCAATCCAACGAGAGTGCCAATTAAGGCTGCCAAACTATACGACCGAACTTGCCTCACCTCTGGCTCTTTATTTTGCGGTTTCTTTAGGGACAAAGTAGCTGAAAGGCCTTGTGCTTCATTGATACCCAATTCCCATTCGGAGGTAACACTTGAGATCTGCTCATTCAATTCTACATTTGCCACTTTAGATGAGTCGATATCTCTTTCGACGATCAAGATTGCCCGCTCGACCCAGGTGGAATAATCGCTGACAGGAGCACCGTCATCCGGAAATTCCTCTACAATTACGCGGCTACCTTCCGCTATTTGGTTTGCCAAGGTAAACAAATCGACACGATCAGGTTCTGATAGGGGAAAATCCCCCTCAGCATTATTTAATTCGTCTAATGCATCTATTAAACTGCCCAGAGTTTCTTCAAGCGCTGCACCCTGGAGTTGATTTTTTACAAGTTCATCATTTAAAGACCGCAGGGTGAGTTCTAAATTGAACAACTCTCGAGAATGGGCTATCGAATTATTTGTCAAATTAAGTATCACATCTCGCCAGGTTGCAACTGCTTCGACAGCCCCGAGCGAGTTTTCAGCATCAGCGGCCAACAGCCATTGGCCGGCATTACGCCATTTGGCGTTCAATATCTCACGAAGATCTTGCATTTCAATGGAATCCCAGTATGGATCCAGCTCTCTCAACCGGGTAAGCGTCTCGATCAGATAGGGATCAGACTTAACCACAATTGAAAGTTGTAACATTTGCCAATGTTTATAATCATCAATATTACGAAATTCAGCATTGGAAAATTCGGGAATATACTGGTCATCCAAAACGCGATATGGGTTGAGTTCTACGGATAAATCCACGTTTGCTCGGTAAGAGGAAGGCCAGAAGTAGGTAAAAACCAATCCTAGCAGCGTTCCGGCCAGAGCAAATGCCACAATCACTGGCCAGCGATGGAAACCAGCCAGGATCTCATCTCGTAACATCCATTCCCTCATTGGATCTTGCTTCATATTACACCCACAGTTTACGGTTATCCAAATAAACCAGAGCCACTGTTCCGATTAATATCATGGCGAAGAAGATACCATTCGCCACAAGTGGTGGCCGGGTGAGGACAATAAATGCCAGGCAACCCAACAATAATGCAACCACTTGCATGATTAATACGGCTTTGCCTGAACTCCATCCCATGGCCACCAGTCGGTGGTAAGTGTGATCTCTGGATGCGGAGTAAATAGGTTTACCACGCCGGATACGAGATAAGACCACCAAGACTGTATCAAAAATCGGTACACCTAATAACATAATCGGGACAACCCAGGAAGAAGATTGAAATGCTCCGAGTGGCCGGTAAGCAATCGCCAATACAGCTAATACAAATCCGAGAGTTTGGGCTCCTGAATCTCCCAAGAATAGCTTTGCAGGAGGGGAATTGAAGAAATATAATCCAATACAAGCCCCTAATAGCAAGACACTCTGCTGGGATAGGATTGGTTGTTCAGCATCTAAAGTCACCAGGATGAAGAATGTGGTCGCCATCCCGGCTAATCCGAGAGCTAAACCATCCATACTATCTACGAAATTGAAGGCATTTATGATGCCAACAATCCATAAATAGGTTAATAACCAATCCAGATAAACGTTGAATTGACCAGGAAAACTATAAAAGAACTCGGGTGATTCAAATACTTTGATTGAAACACCCATTGAGATCAGGATGATCACTGCCAGGGATTGTCCCAGCAATTTCATCAACGGGGAAATTTCCCTAATATCATCCCATAATCCAAACAAAAACACGGGTAAAGCAGCCACATACATCGCAACCAGGCTTGGATTGCGGTAAATGCCTGTCCACCAGGCGGTCAGCAATAATGATCCGTAAAGCGCTATCCCACCAGCTATTGGAGTTGGTATCCCGTGCTGTTTGTGGGGAGCACTGTTCGGCATATCCACTAAACCAATCCGGTTGGATAAATGGATAGAAACCCATCCAAGTAGTGCTGTCAATAGCGAAGATAGAAGTATGAATTCAAAAATGAATGAGATTGATGTGCCTTGTAGTTCCATGAATAATTCCGCCTGTTCATATCCCAAACGAGGGAGTGCGATACTCAATACGTCGGATGCTCCCAAAAATCATCGCTTTGGACCCGCATATCTCTCTCGCCGGAAGAAGTTTACGACCAAAGCCAGGCCTAATTTGGCAATCATGAGCAGAAAATAAATCCAGTTGAATATAAAGAAATAATCCTCAGCAAGGTGTTTCTTATAGTATCGCCAATACGATCTGTGCCATTCAACAATCGATCGATAAGGTTCTACACGTGTACCTCCACGCCCACCATAATGGATGACTTGTGCTTCAGGGTAATAGGAAACTTTCCACCCCACCTGGCGTGCCCGTGTACAATAATCTGTGTCTTCTTGATAAGCATAAAATTGTTCATCTAAATACCCGATTTGGTCGACAACCTCCCTGCGGATTAACATGCAGGAACCAGAAATTGCATCCACTTCAAGGGTCTTATCTTCGTCTTCGTACTCCAACAAATAACCACCAAACATCCTATTGTTTGGAAATAGGCTTGACAATCTAAAATAATAGCTGAACATCGCCATGGGACGCGGCTCTCCCCGCCGGCATTGTTTCTGGAAAGACCCGTCTTGGTTTAGCACCTTCGGACCACAGATACCTACCTGTGGATGCCCTTCCATGAAGTCAATCAACCGATCAAAGGCAGCAGGTAGGATTACAGTATCCGGGTTGAGCTGCATGAGATAGTGTCCTTGCGCAGCCTGCAAGGATTGGTTCATCGGACGCGTATACCCTTGATTGTTTTCATTTCCAATGAAACCGACCTGCGGAAATTCCTGCGAGAGCATCTCCTTAACACCATCGTTCGACCCGTTATCAACGACGATAACCTCAAAAGAAGGGAGCTGTGTGTTCTCATAAAGGGACTCCAGGCACCCCTTTAACCAATCCCGGGCATGATAAGTAACGATGCAAATTGATAGATCGATGACCTTCAGCTTGTCCGCATCACTTGCTGGTAAACCTGAAAGGTTAATTTTGCTGTCTGTTCCCATGTAAATTTAGCAGCTCTCTGTATTCCTTTTTTGATCATTTTCCGGCGCAAATCCTCATCCCCAAGCACCGCGATCATCGCTCCATACAGTGCCTCCACATTATTGACAGGGACGAGTATTCCAGCCTCCCCAACTATTTCAGGTAGAGAGGAGACATCGGTGGTGATCACCGGGACTCCACAGGCCATCGCCTCCAAGGCTGGCAACCCAAATCCCTCATAGAGGGTTGGATAAACAAACAAACTGGACAGATTATAAACCAAGGGTAAATCTTCTTGAGACATATACCCTGTTAAGAGGACCATTCCCTCAAGATCAAGATTGTTAATCTGCCCCAGCAGCTCTTCGTACATCCATCCATATCTACCCACCAGGACTAATTTGTAATTCTCGCCGCCATCAATCAAACGCTTATAAGCGCGGATCAACATTGGTAGATTCTTTCTAGGCTCTAGTAACCCCACATAGAGGATAAATCTTTCAGGGAGATCATACTTCTCAGCGATCACCCTCTTAGTTGCCGCATCGTTAATCGGTCGAAAGGCAGGATCTACTCCCAGTTGGGTGGCGGCTATTTTTTCAGGAGAGATACCTAGAACCCGGATCGCATCCTGGCGGGTGCTCTCCGAGACGGCGGTCAAAGCATCAGCTTGACGGGCACTTGCTCGAATCGCCAGCGGGAAGAATACACGCTTTGCCCGAGTATGCAATTCGGGATAGAGAAAGAAAGTCATGTCATGGAATGTGACCACAGAAGCACAAGGCAATTTGACAGGGCGTGTATAGTGCATCGAATGCAATAGATCAACGCCAGATTTCCTAATCAGCTGTGGAAATAAAGTTTGCTCCCAAATCAGACGGGAGCCAGGATTTCTATCTTCAAGGATAATCCACTCGAAAGAAGCATTTTCAGGAAGACTGATCAGTGCCTGCCCTCTTTGTTGGGCGAAAATCACAAACTCATCGTTAACTTTAAGGCTTGCGAGGGCACGGATTAGTTGGATTATGTAATTTCCTGCCCCCACAGGTTGTGGGGGCAGGGCAGTAGCATCTATTCCTATTCGCATCAATTCCTCAAGTAGACAAGCCTGTCAGTTCAAGATCTTAATATCTGATTGATGATATTACCCTCAAAATAAAAACCCTTCGTCCCTTGGTCAGCTTTAGTTATGTGGATCCAGTCAACCTGCTAGTGTAAAGGAATTCCAAGAATATTCTAATCAGGATCAAATCGAAACTAAATCAGCGAGTTTAGATTTATCTTTGTCATAAATATCCGTACTAGCGCCTTTCAATTCCATCTACTACCCCATTCGTTTAATCGCTCAATGCGATCAAATGATCTGCCAGCTAATATTAATTTGTACATTTGCCAACTTATGCCAAATCAACAGCTGCTATCTCATGATAGTCTCCATTGGATATACCGCCAGACCCTGTGAGACAATCCCGCAAATTTCTCTGATCGCCAGATATACCACGCTCGGGCAAGCAGTCCCCGAAAAGTCACCCCACTACCGTAATCCTCCATTTTCTTATAGCTCCTCTCTCTATCTGGAGCTGGCTCCCCCAATAAGCAATAGTTTCGAAGTGGCTCAACCACTCGTGACCAAGCAAGCTCATCCCGGATCGCCTCGAACTGGGGTGACCATGTCGACTTTGGCACACTTAAAATATCGTTGAGAGCGTCTGCTACTGCATCGACATCCAAGGGAGGCACCACCCTTCCTAACTTGTATTGATTCACCCAATCGCTGGTCACATCGCCATCACTTACCAGTATTGGGATCTGTGCCCAAATATAATCTAGCACGCGAGTACGCATTGAATAGCGTGTTTCGACATGCAATGGATGCAAAGCAACACCAACATCCGCCTCGGCTAATAGAGATTCGCGCTGTTCGTAAGGCAACCACTCATAAAAGAAAATGGTTTTTTCCTTTTCGCCAATCTCTTTCACTAGAGTCTCCACATCCTCGACAATTTTATGGCGCGGCACGAGGGGATTGGGATGGCGCGTGCCCAAGAAAACCAGACGGGCTAACGGATGGTGATCCAAAACACGTGACCAGGCATGTACCAAAGTAAGTGGGTCCAACCAATCCCAGATGCCACCACCCCACAACACAATACGTGACCCAGCTGGAAAAGCCGGATTTACATCACGCAACATCGGGCGATGGTTGAGCTCTCGCTCTGGAATGCCAATCCCAACAATATCAATCAGTGATCGTAAGGTGGCATCCTGCGCGAAAACTTGTGGATTAACCCGACCATTTGCAGCTAACACACCGATCCAAAAATCACGTTGCCGTTCGTTGGCGCAAATAAAATAATCACCCAGGCTAACTAGCCGGTTCATAAGATTGACCGTTTGATGGTTAAGGTTCTCTTGGAGAGATCGAGATTCTCCCTTGTAATAGTGTAAATTTTCAAGTACAAGCGGATCATAGAGATCAACAACGATGCGCGCCTTAGCCTCTTCCAGGTAAGGAAACTTTTGCAAAATGAAACTGGATATGAGGATCACATCACAGGAGTCGACCAAAGGACGTAAACTTTTCGCATTCTCCAACCGATACGGCTCCAGGGAAATTCCCGATTCCTCAAGATCTGTCTCATTTGGCATTGCCAGGGTCACATCTAGGTTTTTTTTCAGGGCACGCGCCAACTCCAAGTAGCGCATTCCTGTCCCAGCCATTTTTTCGCCTACCACATCGTGGCTGACGATTAACAACCTAGGGCGATGTGAATCTTCAGAAAATTCCAACAGCGATCGCGTACTTCCAGATTTAATCAAAGGTAAATAATGGTTGCGAACCAAATCCCAGGTGAGCTCTGGCAATCCACGCCAGATAAATGGAGGAGTGATATTCCGTTGCAAAGAAAATAAGTTTATCATTGGACGCTGCCGCTGAGTTTGGAGAAAACGCCGTTCCCCTCTGATGAGAGGCAGATTAGCCAAAAATTCTCTCCAACCACCAAGAACTGAGCCCGCTATTTTCCGATCCAACTTTGCGATCGCAAGCAAAAGGCGGGCGGCATCCTCAAGCCAATAACTTAGGACAAAACGATACATCGTTAATAGCGAGGGGATGATTTTTACAGCAAAGCGTAATCGACCATAAACAACATTACGCAATTTAGCAGGAGTAAGGTCGACATCTTCACCGGTATGGACCCGTCTACCAAATGCATGGTAAACAACAGCCTTGGGCGCGGCGCGGATTGTGTAGCCCAATAAGCGCGCCCGATATGACCACTCCGAATCCTCATAATACAGCGGAAAACTCTCATCCGTGGGGCCGACGGACGCCCAGACCGATCTTGGGATCAGCGCTGCGGCAAAGCAAACCGAAGGAACTTCATGCCAGGTGTCAAATTGACCCAAATCCAGGTGACCAAGAGCATTATCCGTTCCCCAGGAAGCAGCTCCCACCCGGTTCCCAATTCCGTTTATAAAAGCTGTTGCCCACCAGAACATGAGCTTTGCAGCTACAGCAGCACAGGAAGGATCACCTCGTGCTATTAAGACCATTTCAGCAACTGCATCAGCTTGTAAGGAAACATCTGGATTAAGGAGCAGGAAATAATCCCCCTCAGCGAGCTCAATGCCGCGGTTGATGGCATAAGCCAAGCCATGGGATTGTTCTAATCTCACCACCTTAATCTTTGGATGGTTCACACCCAGCCAATCTAAGGAGGTATCGGAAGACGCATTATCAACTACAATCACTTCCAGAGGTTGATGAGTCTGGGTGGATAGTGAGAGCAGACATTCCTTCAACCAATTCAGACTGTTGTAATTGACAATCACCACCGAAACCATTTCATCGCTAGAAGAGTTTGGTGAGCTGACAGGGAGAGGTTCTTCTGAGCGGAGCAGCAAACCAGCTTCTGCGAGGCAAGCTAAAGCGGCTTTTATCTCCTCTTGATCAATATCCTTCTCTTGGAAACTATTTATCACCTCATTCAGGTCACACCCATCTGCACTCTGCCAGAGAGTAAGCAACCTCTTGTCTATGGCTACATGACCACCTTGAGACGTAGACAAGAGAGGACGGTTTTTAAGCGACCCTGAGAGGACTTCTGGAGGAGTGTGATATGTGATCATACCTGAGGAAGATAAAGATTCGCGCTGCTAAAGTATTGTCTTAAATTCCTAAAATGGGAAATTTACGCTCTCGGTTTCATGACATATGATCATAGATAACACTTACGAATTAACATCCAACCCAAGTGAATTACCCACAACTTCCAGCCACTTTGGCGCGCATTGAGATAAGACACGCTTCTTAAACAAATAACGAGTTGCATTACGTGCCATATAAACGCGCAAGTCCTCATCAATGATTAATTTATCCAAGGCTTCCACCCAGGCTTCAGTCTGGTTCTCAGCCAGCCAGCCAGTCTCCATATGTTGCACAGTGGAACCATAAGGTGGGACCTGGCTGAAAACCCCGGCTGCCCCAATGGCGCAATAGTCAAGGAACTTGATATCCGATTTGCTACGATTAAAAGGGGTATCTCTCAATGGGGAAATGGCGATATCCCAGTTCATCCGACCTGTGAACCAAAGCATGAATAAGGGATACTCATTTTCATAAGGGCTCGGAGATAAATAACGTACGGGGATGTTTTGCAAATCATTTTTGGTCTCATCTCTCCGGATAATACCTACCAATTGAACTTCAATTTTGTCTGGATGCCGTTTGCATACCTCCTCCAGTGCTGGTAAAACCATCATCAAGTCATCATCATGAGTAAATGTGCCCATGTAGCCAATACTGATGCGTTTCTTAGAATTGGCAAGATATCCCTCTGATGGGTATCTTCGCACAAGCAACCGCTCATCTAATGCATTAGGAATCACTATGATATTTTTGTTGAAATTCTGGAACCGATTTTTCAATACAGATGTTGACACAACAACACCATCTGCACGCCGTAACAGATATTCGACAATTTCCAAGAATTCTATGGGGGGCCAACCCTTATTTTCATGAACGAGGTCAAGAAAATTATCATCTAGAGTGTAAATAAATTTAGCACCTGCAAGGCGAATATTGTTGACCAATACTTTCACGCGCTCCAAGGTTACATCTGGTCTCCAAAGGCGGTCCACAATCACCATATCCGCAGACTGATCTTGATACCTTAGATCAAAGGAGGTGTTTAGGTGTGCAGTAAGCCTTGGATGGGTTAGAGGGCGAATTAAACGGATAAACGTAGTGCTATGTGGTCGGAAATCATCACCATATTCGTGAACGACATGTATTTTTGGAAGGCTCACAATTAAATGTCCCTTGGGAAAAGGGCTTGCAGCAGATTGAAGGTTGGTAGTTCGGGATGGAAAATTTTTACAGAGTGAATGGCATTTCTCTGCAGTTTCATCCTTAAGGCATGGTCGTCGATCAGTCGTTGAAGAGCCAGGAGACAGGCCTGGGGATCGGATGTGTCTACAACCAAAGAGTTTTCACCATCCCGGGCGAAGGTATTCGTCCCGCCCTTGCTGGGTACTGTAACAGCCACCCCACAAGCCATGGACTCCATGGCTGTCAAACCCAGTCCCTGAAATGTAGAGAAGTCCACGAAAATATCAACCTCATTCAACAAGTTTACCATCTGACCTTGGCTAAGTTCATCTGCGAAATGCCAAGGGAAGTTCTTAGGGAGCGGTGCGAATCCCGGGTCAGAGGGTCTGGTACCAAATAGCTTGAACTCAACCCGTGGTCCATACTTCTTACTGATCTGTTGCATAATATCCATCGTCATATGTGGGCTTCGCCGTTCTGAATGAGGACGGATCATTGCAGCAACACGCATTGGACGATCAGGCCAAACAGGTTCTTGATGCGGGCGCGGCCAAAACAGATCGGTATCGAGGCTGCCACCAATAATCACCGTTGGCGCTTTAAGTTGGCGTTGGATCTGCTCATGAATCCATTGGGTTGTGCAACAGCGGATTAGCTTCGGAAGTAGCACGTATGATTCCAGGGCTTTTCGATAACCTTCGGAGCCTGGCTCGTAAAAATATGGCTCGTAATCCTGGATGTAGTAGCCAACAATCAAGTCAGACTTTTTCTCAACCGCTGGGGCGATCCAGGAAACAGTAGGGTTAAAGGTAGCAATGACCGCATCGAAACGCATCGCTACATCTGGAATATCCTCGATTTCACAGTAGATGACAGGTACATCTAGCCCGGGATAGGAACGCTCAAAGGATGCACGATGTACCCTTAAATTCACAATCTGGGCATCAACTCCCATGCGGCGCATGATACGGGCTGCCAAGATAATGAGATTAGCCCCTCCTCCAGCGACCCAAATAGGTAAGACAAACAGAATCCTCCGACCCTCATAAAGCCTGTATCCTTGCTTGATCAGTTGCTCGCGCTCGCTGATGTATCTGCTGTGCGCCCTAATACCTTCCAAAACCCGGTCATCACGCAAATAAGTGGTACCTTCATCAATAATTGTTTGCCCATACTTTTGGGCAAGTACTCTGTTAGCTCGGTCGCTGAGTTGTTTTCGCCGATCGTGGTTGTAGCTGCGAGACTGCGCATGGTAAATATAGGTATCATCTGCTAGGACTAATTTCCAGCCTGCCTGACGAGCTCTAATACAATAATCGTTTTCCTCACCATAGCCCACCCCGAAGTTATCATCGTCGAAATAACCAATCTCGTTAATCATCTGCTTTTGAATCAGCAGACAGAAGCCATTTAAGAATGTCATCGATGGGTACATGCGCCAGGAGTGTCGCGCAACCCATTCTCCCATTTGATCTGTGGAAACATTGGGTGGGAGGGGATTATCGGCCCAATCGTTCACCCCGATGATATCCGGGATGGATTGCCAGCTGGCACCATTCGATAAAGGACCTACCAAGCCAATCTTCTGATCACTCTGGGCACAAGCGACCATACAATCCAACCAACCTGGTGTAACAATGGTATCGCTGTTTAATAGGAGAGCGAAGTCTGCGGATGATTTTCGCAATCCCTGATTTGCAGCACGGGTATAGCCAAGCGCATTCTCATTCCTTAATAAGTCACATTTATTTTGTCCAGCAAACTCTTCCAAATAATCTTCAGTTGCAGAGTCACTACCGTCATCGACTAGGATAAGCGAATATGGTTGGTTGGTGTGTTGCAAAACAGAATCAAGACAGCGTTTCACATCATCGAGGGCATTGTGTATACATATAATGACATCAACGGTGGCTTGATGAGGCTGCACAAAAGAGCGAGCTGGTAAATCCTCTATATCGATTAACTGTGATCCCCGTGGACGGGATAATCTGAATCGGATGCCTTGAGTGGCAATTTTCGCTTGCAAGGATGCACGCACCCACAACTTTCGTATAAAGGAAAGCAACCCTTCTCTACGAAATATACCCAAACCGCGCAGCATAAGATAGATCAACGACTCGCGGCTGCTGCTTGGGGGAATGATGCTCTCCCGCAAGCGTTGAAAACGTTGGATTAATTTCCAGCTATTGCTATTACGAATCGCTATTAATTCATCCTGTAGTTGAACCTGGGTATGAAGATACTTGAATTCTTTTTCAGAAAGCTCTTTACTCTGTTCAATCCCCAATTCTCGACGGGCTGCGTTTTCCTGAATTAGCAACCACAATTTCCGTTCATAGTTTGTAAGGAGATTAATCACTGGTTCCTGGGATTTTCGGAATCGCATTGTCCACGGTGTGATGAACGAAGCATCATAATTTACATCTCGCACAAAGCCGTGGCGGAAGAAAATTGCCGACCAGAAATCTGGCGGGCGGACAGTTATACGCCTATTCTGTTTATCTTCTAGCGGTGAGGAGGAGAAAAAGATATCATCAGCGTGCTGGCAAAGGTTTTTAACAGCTATTTCTACCTCTTCAAGCGCCAAATGCTCGAGGACCTCGATACATACAATCAAATCATATTTCGGTTGAGAAAAAGACTCAAGTATGGAACCAATCTGGCAAAATTGCTGGATTTCCGGCGCAACGCTGCTGATGGCGGATGATGAGATATCCAAGCCCCAGGCTTCTATGCCTCGATTACGTAGAGTCTCTACCAAAAACCCCATCCCGCAACCGGCATCAAGGACCGAACCTGGATTAATATCCCGATCTATCCGTTCTGCGAATTCCTTGAATAGATTTAACTGGACTTCACTATTCTGGAATGGCTCACCACATCCATTAGCAAAGTAATAGGCATCATATAAATTTTGTTCATCACGTACTGCCATTACCCGGTTGCCATCGCCAATTCAAGCGCCTCCTGCCAATCCGGTAAGCGGAGCGAGAAAGTATCGTAAAATTTGTCACAGTTCAGGGCTGAAAACAAAGGTCTTTGTGCAGGGGATGGGTAATCGCTGGTTTTCGCTGGTTGCAGATCTCGGACAATCTGCTGATCGCGATGTGGATCGAATTTCAGGATCATCCTCGCCCACTCCAACCGGCTGGTGTAACCATCTCCAGCCAAATGGTATAAGCCTCGCCTTTCATTAAACCACCCATGAGGATTTTTACCTGCCGTTGCCAGCAACAAGGCAGTCGTTTCCGCTAGCATGCGACACCAGGTTGGATTACTTACCTGATCGTCTACAATTCGCAGTTCAGGTTGTTTTTGGGCCCAACCGAGTACTTTCGTGACGAAGCTGTCCCGTCTGATGCTGTACACCCAGCTGGTTCGAAATATCAAATGTGCACAATCCACATCTTCAATAGCCATCTCCCCGGCGAGTTTGCTCTCTCCGTACATGCCGAGGGGATTGGGCTTGTCAGTTTCCAGATAGGGACTACCTTTCTTGCCATCGAAAACGTAATCCGTTGAGTAATGAATCAGGGCAGCTTCATTTGCTAACGCCCACTCAGCCATTTTTCTTGGGGCATGAGCATTGATCGCCATGGCAGTCTCAGTTTCTTTTTCGGCTTGATCGACCGCGGTGTACGCAGTCGCATTGATGATCACGCTTGGATTAATCTCGCGAAGTACTTCCTCGAGACGATCATATTGCACCAGATTGATTTCAGGATAATCTAAAGCGTGGATATCACCCAGAGGTGGCAGAGAACGTTGGAGCTCCCACCCTAATTGACCGAATTTTCCCAATAGTAATATGCCAGGCATAAATTTAGTTACTGGTGGTATTTATGGAGATTCAGGCTTGATGGAAAGGAATCTCTTCATCAATCAGGCGAAGCAAATAATCTCCGTACTGGTTGTTGATCGTCATGGCCTGTTTAAGCAGCGTTTCCTTATCGATGAAGCCCATATTATAAGCAATCTCCTCCGGACAAGAGATCATCATTCCTTGGCGTTCTTCCAGTGTTTGAACGAATTGAGCAGCCTGCAGCAGTGACTCGTGGGTCCCAGCATCCAACCAGGCAATACCACGTCCAAGGATTTCCACGCTCAGTTCACTATTTTCCAGGTACATGCAGTTCAGTTCAGTGATTTCCAATTCCCCGCGCGCCGAAGGGGTGAGTTTTTCAGCGAACTCGACCACCCGTCCATCATAAAAATAAATACCGGGTACCGCGTAATGAGAACGGGGTTTCTCAGGTTTTTCTTCAATACTCAGTGCATTACCATCTGCATCAAATTCAACTACACCATATCTTTCTGGATCGCGCACTGGGTATGCAAAAATCAATGCACCCTCTTGTAGCTCGGAAGCCAGGCGAAGACTTGCTGGCAATCCATGTCCGAAGAATATGTTATCCCCGAGAATTAAACACACAGGCTGGTTATCGATAAACTCCTTACCCAAAAGGAATGCATCCGCCAATCCTCGCGGTTGATCTTGTTCAACGTAGGAGAATTTCAACCCCCATTGCTGCCCATCTCTCAGCAGCTCTTTAAAGATCGGCAAAGAATTTGGCGTGCTGATAACCAAGATCTCGCGGATGCCTGCCAGCATGAGCATCGAAAGCGGATAATAGATCATCGGCTTGTCGTAGACTGGGAGCAGCTGTTTACTGGTGCTGATGGTGAGCGGGTGAAGGCGAGTTCCTTTTCCACCGGCTAACATAATACCTTTCATTTTTCCCCTCCGCGGGTGAGATAATTCCTGTTAATCCAATCTTGATAATCATCTTTATTGCCAATAGCATCCACCCAATCCTGGTGTTCGAGGTACCATTCGACAGTTTTCAGCAATCCTTCAGCTAAAGATTGGCGAGGTGTCCATCCCAGATCTGTGGAAATCTTGGATATATCCATAGCATAGCGTCGGTCGTGGCCTGGTCGGTCGGTCACATAAGTGATCAGTGATTCATGGGGGAGATATGCAGAATTGGGTAAACATTCATCCAAGATTTCGCATAATGTGGTTACCACCAGCAAATTAGTTGGTTGAGTGTTGCCACCCACGATATATGTCGCACCGGGAATTCCGGTCTTGATTACTTCCCTGATTGCCTGACAATGATCTTCGACATACAACCAATCACGGACCTGCTTTCCATCCCCATATATTGGCAGCGGTAAACCTTTAAGAGCGTTTGAGATCATCAAGGGAATCAGCTTTTCAGGAAACTGGTAAGGTCCATAATTATTCGAGCAATTCGTGATGCTGAATGGCAATCCATAAGTATGGCCATAAGAACGGACGAGATGGTCGCTGGCAGCTTTTGAAGCTGCATAAGGAGAGTTGGGAGCGTAAGGGGTATTCTCCGAAAATGAGGGATCATTGGATCCTAGAGAACCAAAGACCTCATCAGTAGATATATGGTGAAATCTTGCTTCTGAAGAAAGAGTACTTCCATCCAGCCAATATTGGCGTGCGGCTTCCAAGAGAATAAATGTACCGACGATATTCGTCTCGACGAATTGAGCTGGCCCGAGAATCGAGCGATCCACGTGTGTTTCAGCGGCAAAATGGATTATGGTATCAATGGCATGGTCACGAAGTATTTGATCAATCCGGGAGCGATCGCCGATCTCACCATGAATGAATTTATGTCGATCTGGATTTGGTAGATCCTTTAAATTTTCCAGGGAGCCAGCGTAGGTGAGTGCATCCAAATTGACAATCTCGACTTGTGACTCTGCTGCTAACAGGTAGCGAATAAAATTCGAGCCAATAAATCCAGCCCCTCCAGTAACTAATACGTTTTGCATTCATACCTCAGCAATTCGACAATCCGTAATGGCGATCTTAA